>Ga0256868_10000159_pt1 | contig 39754 bp, 29 predicted proteins | sample RVTome_13_FD_187341 | JGI IMG/M metagenome (GOLD analysis project Ga0256868, IMG submission 187341) | Soil microbial communities from uranium-contaminated site in the Upper Colorado River Basin, Wyoming, United States - RVT92D227 HiSeq ...
ATGGAGAAAAAAAGGGGTTGATGAGCGTCATCCGGCCTTTTGGGACCATACAAGATGCCCCGCTTATATTTAATTATAATGATATCAATATCTTGGTTTCACATCTGAACATGCCGGCTAAAAACTACGCCGCCCAACAAAAATACGACGTCATCATCATCGGGCACACTCATAATCCTGATATCCAGAAAAGCGGCAAAACCCTGATCATCAATCCCGGGGAAACGGGCGGCTGGCTGACGGGCAAAAGCACCATTGCCTTCTTTTGCCCGGAAACGGGGAAGGCGGAGATAATTGCTTTATAATCCATAAGGGGAGACGTTCGACGGCACATCCGATCAATAGGCGACAAAAACCTATCTGGCAGCAGATCCGTAAGCCTCTGCCCTCGGCCGGGAAACCCCATTCCATCAAAAAGGGCAAGCGCGGCTACGACCGCAAGGACCGGGTCTGGAAAAAAGAAACCGGCCAAGAAAGATCGTAAGGGTACGGTCACGGCTGTCTCCCTAACGCCCTCGCCCAAGCCCCCTACCCCGCCAATCCGGAGAAATGGGGGGAGTCCTCCTCACCTACCACTTGAGGATAACGGCGTTTTCAGTTATACTAAATTTTTCTGACTGAAAACTTAACAATTTGGCGTGTCAAAGAGGAAGAGGTTTATATGAAAAAAGTCATCATCATGGGCGCTGCCGGGCGAGACTTTCATAATTTCAACACGTATTTCCGAGACAACCCGAACTTCCAGGTCGTCGCCTTCACGGCCACGCAGATCCCCGACATCGAGGGCAGGAAATATCCTGCCTCTCTTGCGGGCAAGCTCTACCCCAACGGGATCCCGATCTACGCCGAAGAAGACCTCGACCACCTGATCCGGAAACACGGCGTAACCAAGGTCTATTTTTCCTATAGCGATGTCTCGCACGAATATGTGATGCACAAGGCTTCCCAGGTCCAGGCTACGGGCGCGAGTTACGTCCTCCTCGGCCCCCAGGACACGATGGTCAAAAGCAAGAAACCTCTCCTTTCGGTCTGCGCCGTCCGCACCGGATGCGGCAAGAGCCAGACGTCAAGAAAAGTCGCCCTTCTCCTTAAGAAAAAAGGCCGGAGCGTGGCGGTCATCCGCCATCCGATGCCGTACGGCGACCTGGAGAAGCAAAAAGTCCAGCGCTTCGCCACGTATGAAGACATGGCCAAGCATGAATGCACGATCGAAGAGCGCGAAGAATACGAACCCCACGTGAAGAATGGCATCGTCGTCTATGCTGGAGTCGATTACGAGGCCATCCTCCGCGAGGCCGAAGCCGAGGCCGACATCATCCTCTGGGACGGCGGGAACAACGACTTCCCCTTCTATAAGTCCGACCTCGAGATCGTGGTCGTCGACCCCCACCGCGCTGGGCACGAACTTCTCTATTACCCCGGCGAGACCAACTTCCGCCGGGCTCAGGTGCTGGTCATCAACAAGATCGACACGGCCCCCAAGGACGGCGTGGACAAAATCCTGGCCAACATCAAAATGATCAACCCGACCGCCACGATTATCCGAGCCAACTCGCCGACCATCGTCGAGAACGGCGAGCGGATCCGCGGCAAACGCGTGCTCGTCATCGAGGACGGCCCGACCGTGACCCACGGCGGAATGGCCTATGGCGCGGGTATCGTCGCGGCCCAGAAATACGGCGCGGCCAAGATCATCGACCCCAGGCCTGCGGCCGGGGGGAGCATTAGGAAGACCTTTGAAAAATACAGACATCTCGATAAGGTCCTGCCGGCCATGGGCTACAGCGAGACACAGATTAATGAACTGGCCGAGACCATCGCCAAGATCGATTGCGACCTGATCATCTCCGCCACGCCGATCGACCTCAACCGCCTGATCACGACCCGCCAGCCCATGCTCCCCGTGGGTTACGAGCTCGAAGAGATCGGCACCCCGACCCTCGAAGACGTGCTGCAAAAGTTCTGAACGAGATGCCGATCAAACAACGCCTTGCCTTGATCGCCTTCGGCGGCAACGCTCTGATCCCCGAAAACCAGCGGGGTCTGCAGGACGAGCAGATGCAGAACGCCGAAAAGGCCGCTCAGCTCATGGCCCACATCGTCCGCAAGGGCTATGAGCTCATCATCGTCCACGGCAACGGCCCGCAGGTCGGCAACCTCCTCATCCAGATGGAAGAGGCCGTGACGAAGATTCCTCCCTACTCCCTCGACGTCTGCAACGCGATGACCGAGGGGAGCATGGGTTTCATGCTCGAGCGGGCCATTACCAACGAATTGCGCCGCCATTCCATCGACAAAGAAGTCATCACTCTCATCACCCAGGTCCTCGTTGATAGGAACGATCCGGCCTTCGAGCACCCGGCCAAGCCCGTCGGACCGTTCTACACGAAATATCGAGCCCAACAGCTCACCCGCGAGAAAAAATGGGCGATGGTCGAGGACGCCGGCCGGGGCTACCGAAAGGTCGTGCCCTCGCCCAAGCCGATTGACGTCGTGCCCAAATGGATCGTCCGGGATCTGGCCCTGGCGGGCCGGATCGTCATCGCCGCCGGCGGCGGAGGGATCCCCGTCATCATCAACAACCGGGGTTTCTATGAGGGCGTCGAAGCGGTCATCGATAAGGACTACGCGGCAAGCCTGATCGCTCGAGAGGTCAAAGTGGACCTGTTCATCATCCTGACCGGCATCGAGCGGGTGTGCCTCAACTTCGGGAAACCGAACGAGCGGGAGATTCCCGTCATGACCGTCGAGGAAGCCCAAAAATATCTGGACGAAGGACAGTTCCCGCCCGGTTCGATGGGACCGAAGATCCGGGCCGCCATCGAATATATCAAGGCCGGCGGGAAGGAAATCCTGATCACCGACGCGAACCATCTTAAGGCTGCCCTAATCAACCGGTCGGGGACAAGAATTATAGAAGATAGGGGACAGAGTATTGTGTCCCCCTTTTAGGGAGTTGACCATGCAGAAGGATTTTCTTTCCATCCATGACCTCACCCAATACGAATTTCATGAACTCCTGGACCTGACCCGGGAGATCAAAGACCATCCGGACAAATACCATAAAAAGCTAAAGAACCAGGTCCTGGCGATGATCTTCGAGAAACCGTCGCTCCGGACGCGGATGACGTTCGAAGTCGGAATGCAGGAGCTCGGCGGGAAAGCGATCTATCTCAGCCCGAACGAGGTCCAGATCGGCAAGCGCGAGACCGCGGAGGATGTCGGACGGAACCTTGAACGCTGGGTGGACGGCATCATCATCCGGACGTTCGCCCACGAGAACGTCGTCCGGCTGGCCAAGGCCGTCTCGATCCCCGTCATCAACGCCCTGACCGACCTCAGCCATCCCTGCCAGGGCATGGCCGACTTCTTCACGCTTCGCGAGAAAAAGGGCGGGCTGTCGAAGGTCAAACTGGCCTACGTGGGCGACGGCAACAACGTCTGCCATAGCCTGATGCTTGCCGCGGCCAAAGCGGGATCGACCATGGCTGTCGCCTCCCCAAAAGGCTACGAGCCGAATCCCGAAATGGTCAAGCTCGCGCGCGAAGACGGAAAAGAAACCAGCTTCTCGCTCCTCATCACCACCGACCCGCGCCCAGCCGTTAAAGACGCGGATGCCGTCTATACGGATGTCTGGGCGTCGATGGGACAGGAACAGGAAAAAGAGGCCCGGGCGAAGGTCTTCGCTCCCTATCAGGTGAATCCGGAGCTCATGGCCGCGGCCAAGCTCGATGCCATTTTCATGCACTGCCTGCCCGCCCATCGCGAAGAGGAGGTCACGGCCTCGGTCTTCGAATCACCGCAATCCGTCGTGTTCGACCAGGCGGAAAACCGGCTTCACTTCCAAAAAGCGATGATATTGATTTTAATGGGGAAAAAAGAAAAACATGGATAAAGACAATTCTCTCGTCCAGGTCACAGCGGACGATATCGCCTCTGTCGAGCAGGAACTGACGAAGTCGCGCAAGCCGTTCATGCTCCGGGAGCTCGTCGAGAAACTGGCCTTCCTCAAGACCGCTGCCCAGCGCACGCAGGACGTGAAGATCTACGATCCGAACTGCGTCTATCAGGTGGGAGACTCGATCTATAAGGAATACGACGAGCGCCTGGCGGTGAGCAGCAAGACCGTCGAGCCCTTCAAAGGCGCGGTGGTCTTGACGGTCGTGAAAAAAGTGCCTTATAAGAACTTCAACTGCGAGATGCTCGAGGTCGACTATGCGGGCGGCGGGACGTTCCGCAAGTATATCGACTATATGAAGAAGACCAAGACGCAGGTCCTGCTCCCGGCGAACTGCGGCGGCGCGAACGAGCCGCCGAAGATTTTGGGCAAGGGAGAAGACCCGCGTCTGACCGAACTCCCGATGACCGACAAGGACCTCAAGACGCTTGAAAGGAACCTGAGAACGGCGCTGGCCAGATCAGCGGCGTTCTTCGCCTGGAACGATTTCTGGCAGCTCGCCGCCAACCAGCCGGCCATCCCCGAGGAAAAGATCAAGGAGATGGAAGCCCACATTGCGGCCGCGAAGGAATCGGCGGCCACCGGCGACCTGACCAAGAGATTCATCGGCTTCGAAGCTTCGCACGACCTCTTCGACATCCACTGCCTCGGGCTGAACCACCTCCTGGAGACCAAATACAAGAAAGAGTTTGTCCAGGTCTCGCCGCTCGAGTGGGGGAAATGGCACCTCAAGAGCATCCTCTCCGCCCTCCCCGAAAACCTGCCCCTGGCGGCCGATGAAGCGACGCTTCCCGAATTCGATACGGCCGAGCCCGTCGACGTCACGCCGTTCCATGCGTTCCCGCTCAAGGTCTATCTGACCTGGAGGGAGATTCTTTCAGGCGGGGTGAAGATCCCCAAGACATTCAACAAGGAGCTGTCCCACTCCCGGGAATACATTTTCACCGACGCCGACGAGAACAAGAACTACACCGTCTATTATTGCCCCCAACAGGGCTATTTCCTGGGCTTGAAGGACTATTTCGCCGTCAACAACATTCCTCAGGGGACGAGCATGACCCTGGAACGGAAAAACACGGTCCAGTTCAACTTCTGGCTGAAGAAGTCCAAAAAGAAGCTGGCCGTCGCCAAGCTGACCTATGACCCGACGACCGACACATTCGCCGACGCCGGTGAAGCGGCAACGCTCGCTTTGCCCAACAAGATCATCTATATCGAACGCGAGACACTGGCGAAGCTCATCGCGCTCTATCCCCAGCGAGACAACCTCAACCTCAAAGAGCTCCTCATTCTGATCTTCAAATATTTCAGCCTTCCCTCGGCGAATCATGCGCTTCATTATCTGCGCGCCTATCACTTATTGGACGTCTTGAAAAAGACGTCCCAGGAAGATGTCGAATTTACGCTCCTCAACTCTCCCGAATTCACGAAATCCGACAAGAAAAAGGGCATTTTCTGTTACCGGGAAGCCGTCCCGGCTAAGGAAGTCGCCGCGGCTGCCGCTGAAGCGGAGGGAATTCCGGCCGAGGCCGGCCTCGAGGAGATCGCCATTCCGGAGATCCCGCTCCATGAGATCTCCGAAGAGATCGGGGAAGAGGCTGCGTTCGAAGCTGAGCCTGCCGGAGCCATCGAAAAACCCACGCCTGAAGCCGCGGCCAAGAGAGAAAAGCCGCACAAGAAGAAAAAGCTCAAGACCGAAGGCGAAAAGGCGCCGCGGGCCAAGAAAAGCGAACGCCGCGTCATCGAGGAACGGATTGAAGAAGAAGAATCCGAGATGGAAGCGCTCTATGCCGAGAAAGCGTTGGACGAAGAGGAAGTCGAGGCCGCCGCGGCCGAAGCCGAAGCCCCGGCCGCCAGAGCCGTCGAAGCTCAAGCCGAAGCCCCGGAGGAAGCCGAGCCGGAAGTCGAGGCCGAAGAGCCTAAAAAGGAAGACGTTAAGCCCGCGGCGTCCCCTGGAGGGATGTTCGGGGATCTCTTTGCCGAAAAACTCAAATCCGCGCTCACGAAAAAGCGGCAAGAAGACGTACAGAAGAAAAAAGAGTAGGGCACTCGGGGAGGGGGCTCGAAGGGACTCGCCCGAAAGGATTCGCTCCTTTAAAAGTTCTTTACCCTGGCGGACGCTCCCTGCGCTTCATAAAATCTCTCTGCCCGGCCCCGTGCGCCGTGTCACGCCCATCTCATCGAGCAGTTCGAGAAGCGGGATGGCATACTTGCGGCTGAGTCCGGTCATCGCCTTGAAATCTGCCACGGTCAATTCTTTCTTTCCCAAGCCCCGGACCTTCCCGATGATCTCGTCCAGCCAGCGGGCATGGATGAAAAAGTCGTCGGTGCTCCGGACGACCTTCTTCCGCTCGATGAGAATGTCCAACATGCTCTGGAGCTTCTGGGGGATGACGTGAAACCGCTCCTGGATGTCGTTCAAGCAGACCGTGTGGAGATCTCCCCCGAAACAGATCTCCTCGAGTTGCCGGAGCAGCCGCTCTTCCCGGGGCGGGAGCTGACGCTCGAAATCCGCAAGCAAGAAAACGCGGCCGTCCTGCTTGAGCCTCTTTTCGTGGACGAGCGCCTTTAGCGCCAGGAAAAGGACCTTCGTCGGCGCGTCGAATCTTTTTTTCAGCCTGTCGAGCGTGACACCCTTCTCCTTCGGATTTTTTTTATGAAATTCAGAGAGGTAATGAAGGATCTTCCGACCGAGAAAATCCACGCTCTCCCTCGACACTGCGAACAGCGGAGAGAATGACAGGATCCGGAGCTTTCCCTCTCCCTCGAGCTTCTGGGCGAGACCCATGATCTCGTCGTGATCTAAAGGCAGGACGATCTTTGCTTCGATTTCGCGGACGCCCTTGAGCTTTTTTTCGCAGGTCAATTTTAGGAGTATTGCAGCGTCGTCAGATTTTTTTTCCATGCTTTCTGGCTCAACCAAAATGCCCGGGGAATATGCTCCTATGTACAAAATATAATATCACATTCATCACCGTCTTTCTCTATCCTGAATTATTCATAAATTGCGCCGTTTCCTCGAGAAGAGAATTCGCAGATGGCGCCGAATTCAAGACGAGGGGGACACGATCCCAAATTCCGGAGAATTTGGGTCATGTCCCCGAATTCGGCGCCCGTCGGCAAATTCAGGATCTGGAGACACAACGTAATTCATGAATAATTCAGACTATAAAGACGGCATCCGAATTATTTCCAAAGACGCGTTTTCGAGCTTTATCTTATCTCGCTCGTTTCCATAAATATTTGCGGCCAAAAATGAGCGAGAAGATCCAGGGACGGCCGCAGCGACCGGGGAAGGTTTAGCCTTCTCGAAGCAGAGACGCGCATTAAGATTTTCAAAAAGATGGAAGACAACCAATTTACCCAAACTTGCCGAAAGAAAGCAGGACGGAATTCCGGAACATGACCGGAAAATTCGGGACATAACCCTTTTCTCTCGAAAAGGGATTGTGTCCCATGAATTTTCCGGATCGTGTCCCTGGAATTCCGGACTTCACCCCTATTTTTGATCTGATCAGAGAAGAAAGAATCCTATCGGCAATTTTGGGATTTATGGATCGGCCAATACGAGGCTCATCCGCCTTAAAACGGGGTCCACGGCTGCCAATGACACTCGAAGAGTCTGCCCCAGCTCAAACTTTTTTCCGGTTCTCTTCCCGGCGAGGACGGCCCTCGTCTTTTGCCGGAAATAGTCGCCGCCCAGATCTTCATAGGCTAAGAGCCCTTTGACGAAATAATCGTCGAGCTCCACCACCAGCCCCGCCCTGGTGATGTCGACGACGATACCCGTGAATTCCTCTCCCAGCTTTTCCTTGAGGAACCGAAAGATCCGCCACTCGACAAGGTCCTGCTCGGCGCCGTCGGCCTTCCGCTCCTGTCCTGAGGCGTGCAGCGCGATCGCGGCGAGCGACGGCGTTTCGGGGAGGAACCCGCGGATCGCCTGCTTCAAAATGCGGTGGACGATCAGGTCGGGGTAGCGGCGGATCGGAGATGTAAAATGCGTGTATTCCTTCTTTGCGAGGCCGTAATGCCCCACGTTCTCGTCGGAATAAACGGCCAGCCGGAGAGCCCGCAACACCTGGACGTTGACGGACTTTTCGCCGGGCTTTCCTTCGGCCTCGCGGATAGCGCGCTCCAGGTCCACTGACCGGATCTTTTCCGGCTTCGGAAGGACAATCCCGAAGTGGACGAGGGTTTCGCGGAGCTTTTCCAGGTCCGAAACCGCGGGCTGGGGATGGACGCGGTAGAGTGATGGGATGCCTTTGCCTCCCAGAAATGACGCCACGGCGACGTTGGCCGCCACCATGAATTCCTCAATGAGCTTGTGCGCTTCGTTCTGGGCGAAGGTCGCGATGGAATGAAGCCGGCCTTCCCTATACACGAGCTCGGGCTCGAGGAGATCGAAATTCAGGCTCCCTTCGGCCGCCCGCTTCTCGCGGAGGAGACGGGCCAGCTTGCGCATCATCATCAGGTCGGGAACAAGGGGCGCAAGCCTTCGGCGCTCGGCCTCGTCGCCTTCGAATATCTTGAACACGGACGTATACGACAGCCGTTGGGTCGTCCGGATGATCGACGGGTGGAAATCCGCCCGGAGGACGTTCCCCGCGGCGTCGATCTCCATCACGGCCGAAACCGTCAGCCGGTCCTCGCGAGGCCGCAGACTGCAGACGTCGTTGGAAAGCCTTTCCGGCAGCATGGGCAGGGTCAGGTCGGGGAAATAGACGCTCGTCCCGCGGGTCTGTGCCTCGCGGTCGAGCGCCGAACCCGGCTCGACGTAGGAGGAAACGTCGGCGATATGAACGCCGAGGAGGTAACCGCCGGCCTTGATCTTCTTGATGCTCACGGCGTCGTCGAAATCCTGCGCCTTCTCGCCGTCGATGGTGAACGCCGTCCAGCCCCGGTAGTCCACGCGTCCGTCCTGGCCGGAAAAGAGAGGCCGTCCGGCGACCTCCTCGGCTTCGGCAAGCGCGGCGTTGGGGAATTCCACGGACAGTCCATATTTCCGGATGATGACCTTGGCGTCGACGCCCGGTTCATCCGGCATCCCGAAAACATCGGTAATGGTCAGACGGCTCCGGTCCGCAGCGACGATCATCCCTGGCAAGGGGAAAAATGACCCTCGGGAAACAAGCGGGATCTCCTCGAGCGAAGGGGTATCGAAGGGGACGAGGAACGGTGTCCCGAACCGTTCGTCGTACCGCCCGATGATGCTCTTCTTCTCCTTCTTGAGGATGCGCACCACCCGGCCTTCGGATTTGTCCTTCTGGCCGCGTTCCTTAAAGAGGATTTCGACGATGTCGCCCTCCATGGCGCCCTTGGCGAATCGGGCGGGAACGAAGACATCCTCCATCTCCCGATCTTCGGGTATCACGAAGCCGAATCCCCGGCCTGTTGTCTCGAACCGGCCGCGGAGGAGGTCGGACGCGGGGGGGAGGAGGTAGCGGTTCTTGACGCGGCGGACAAGCTTTTTTCCCTCGAGGCTCATAAGGCGGCTCTCGAGCTTGGCCCGTTCTTTGCGGGGAACGGCCAGCTCCTTGAAGATTTTCTGAAGGGTCAGTCCCTGCCGGTTCCGCCGCAGGAGGTTAAGAATGCGCTCGTCCATTCGAGATCGAACCTCAAACAAGGAATAAAATCCCCCCATACCCCCCTTTGCCAAAAGGGGGAGAGGGAAGATTAGGCTTTTTGTTCATTCGTCTATATCATCTAATAATAAAAAGGAGAAAGATAGGGGACTCGGTGCTTGTCCCGGAGATATTTGACGAGCTTGATCTCGACCGCCGCAGCCAGCTCTTCCCGGCCCAGGCGCTGGTGCTCAGCCAAGATCTCTTTTTCTACGGCCGCACGCTCTTCGGCGTCGGCATTCGCCAAAAGGAGCCTTTCCGTTTCCTCATCCAGCCGCTCAAGGACCTCATCGGGATTGTCCGGGCGGCCCAGTTTTTCCTGCGCTTCAAGAAAAATGTCCCTTAAAAATTCAAGGCCGGGCGGAGGGCGCTTGAGAAATCGGTCGATTTCCGATCGGAGAAGGACCCTTTTTTCGCGGCGCTCCGCGGTCTTCTGGGTTCCCCCGACCTTCCGGTCGCGGCACTGCTCGAAGGCCTGCATTACCTGCGCCCGGCAGAACGAAATCGACAAGATCTTGCTTCTCTCGCGCCGCCCTTTCCGGTGGTTCTCAAAAGCTTTTTCGATGCCTTCCAGGACGACTGGGAGAGGAATGCCGGCCTGCTCCCAGGAAGAGATAAGGTCCAGGTCCTTGGCCGAGAGGAAGAACGGGGCGCCGCGCCGCGCCAGAAAACGCCGCGCAATCCCCTGGAAATAGCGACTCTGTTCTTTATCGTCCAGCATTCTTGCCTTTTTTCCCCTCCCCTCCATGGGAGGGAATGAAGGGGCGAAGCGCATAATGATATGCAACTTCACCCCGCTCTTCTCCTATCAGGGGAGAGAGATTCATGCCCTATTCCTTTCGTAAATGAACCTGAGGCCTTCGAGGACGAGGTGAGGTTCATACGAGGAGATAGCCTTGACCTCGGCGCCGATCTGCTCGCCAAACCCTCCGGTGGCGATGACTCTGGCATCCTCGCCCAGCTCCTTTCGGATCTCGCTGATGACATTGTCAACAAGGCCGACATAGCCGAAGTAGAGCCCCGACTGCATGCTGGCCACGGTCGTCTTCCCGATGGCCTTGGCCGGTTTTTTGACCTCGATGCGGGGCAGCTTGGCCGTCTTGAGGTACAGGGCTTCCGCGGAGATCTGGACGCCCGGCGCGATCGCCCCGCCCAAATATTCGCCCTTAGCCGAGACTGCGTCAAACGTGGTGGCGGTCCCGAAATCGACGATAATGCATGGGCCGCCGAATTTTTCGAAGGCGGCTATGGCGGCGACAACGCGGTCAGCTCCAACTTCGAGCGGGGCTTCATAGAGAATCGGCATACCGGTGTGCAGCCCGGGTCCGACGACAAGCGCTTTGACGTGAAAGAGGTCGTGGCTCAACGTCTGAAAGATCGGCGTGAGGGGAGGGACCACGCTCGAAATGATCACGGTCTTGACGGCCGCGGCGTCCAGGCCCGCGAAAGAAAAAAGATTCCGGAGGACGATGCCGTACTCGTCGCAGGTCTTGTCCCGGTCCGAGCGGATCTTCCAATGATGGGCCAATTTCTTATCCTTAAAAAGGCCGATGGCGACCGTCGTGTTGCCGATGTCAAGCGCAAGCAGCATGGTCGTTCTCCTCTTTTTTTAAATAACGTTCATAATCTCCGCGCTCGTGAAGCGCCGAACCCCCGTGTCATCCTCGAAGAGCAGGGCCCCGGAGATGTCAATGCCTTGATAAACGCCTTGAACAGGCTTGTCGTTCATCATCACGATCACCGGATCGCCCTTCCGGAAAGCCGAATATCTTTCAAAAGCACTCTTGATGCGCCCGCATTCGCCCCGGGTAAAGATCTCATACCAGTGTTCGACGCCCCTCAGGAGATGCCGTAAAAGCAATTCAACGTCAACCTCCCCACGGATCGCCATTCTCATCGAGACTGCGATGGAACGAAGGTCCTCGGGAAAATCGCCTTCTTCATGGCTGACGTTCAAGCCTATGCCCAGAATAACATAATCGGAGCGGTTTCCCAAAAATCCGCTTTCGCAGAGGATCCCGCCCAGCTTCTTCCCTCCCCACACAATATCATTCGGCCAGCGGAGCCGAGCCGAAAGGCTCTCTGTTCTCTCCAAGGCTTCTTGGACCGCGAGGCCCGCGGCCAGAGGCAAAAGCGTGATCTCCGGCGTCTCCGGGCGGAGGACCAAAGAGACATAGAGGCCTTTTCCGCAGGCCGAATGCCAAGTTCGTCTTTTCGTCCCCCGCCCCGCCGTTTGCTCTTCGGAAACAACGACCGTTCCCTCGGGCGCGCCCTGCCGGACAAGCTCTTTGGCGACGTCGTTCGTCGAAGAACACGTCGCGAGCCGGTGGATCTCGAACTTCATCTTTTAAACAGGGGCCAAACCTCCGCCTCTGACATTTTTGTCAGACGTGAAGCTTTGACCCCCTCCTTATATCTTTCTCGTATCGATGCCCTTGAGCTCCTCAACGAGCATCTTCTTGAACTCGGCGGAAACGACCTCGCCGGCCAATTTTTCCAGCTCGCCACGGTTGTTGCGGATCTCCTCCCGGACAATGGCCCGAATCTTTTCCTCGAGTTCGCCCGGACATCCCAATACGGCGGGCCCGGCTGCGGGGACGCTCCCCGGCGGCTTCTCGGGCTCGACGACCTCTTCCACAACCGGCTCCTCGGGAAGCGAGGGCAGTTCCTTCTTCCTGTCGATCGCTTCCCGGACAAGGTCGGCCAGCGACTCGCCATCAAAGGGCTTGACAATGATCCCGTCGTGATCGACCTCGGATACCTTCCGCAGATCCAACGGCTCGAACGCCCCGCGGACAAAGAACAGGGCAATCTGCCGTCCGCCCTCTTGCGACCTGGCAAAACCGGCCACTTCGTATCCGTCCTTGGTCGGGAGAGAAAGGCCGGCGAGGATGGCGTCGGGCCGAAGGCCCGCGATCGCGTTGATGGCCTCCAGGCCGTCACTGAAAGGAAAGATCGTAAACTCCGGCGCCGCCAGGGCGAGCTCCACCGCTTTTTGCAGGGACGGCGAGCTATCAACTACGATCACTTTATAAGCCATGGTCTTTCCGAAAAATAATCTCGTCTTAAATGTATCCTAAGATTTGGCTTTCTTCAAGAATGAATTTCTTTCTTCCCTAATTAATAAAGAATGACAAGCCGTGACGCATACGCAATCCTACGTTGAGCTTAACGAAAAGGAAGAGAACCACAAATTTAAAGTCAAGATCTCCGCCGGGAGCGAGTCTCCTCCCCGAGCTTAATACTCCATGTCCACCGAATCTTCGCCGAGCAAACTCTCAATCGTCTTCGTCAGCTCGTCGGACGGGAGCACGCCTTTGACCTCGGCGGACTGCGTGACCACCCGGTAAGCGTGAGGCGTCTCGAGTTCGAAATAAACGGGGCATTCGCCAACGTTCTTGTCCAAGATGTTCTTCAATTCGTCGAGGAGCGTCTCTTCCAGCCCGGGGACAAAGATGCGGACGACCATCCGCTTGGCCTGTTTCTGGAACGCCTCGGTCAGGGGCATGACGTGCGTCAGATGGACCTTGCGGCTGTCGCCCTCGCCCAGGAATTTCCCTTTGAGCCAGACGAGCTGGTCCTCGTGGAGGAACTCATAATTCTTTCGGAAGGCGTCCGGGAAGGCAACGACTTCGACGCGGCCGCTCATATCCTCTAAATAAAAGGAGGCCATGCGCTCGTCCTTTTTCGTCTTGAGGGCCTTGAACATCGTGATGATGCCGGCTAGGCGCACCTCGCTGTTGAAATCCTTCTCGTCGTCGAGCTCGCTCACCGTGTGCGAGATCAGCCGGTGAAGATTCTTGAACTGGGCCAGGGGATGGCCGGTGATGTAAAAGCCCAGGGCGTCCTTCTCGTACGAAAGCATCAGCGACTCGTCCCACTCGCGCATGTTCTTGACTTCGGCGGGGATCTCGGGGGGCTCAACATGGTCGCCGCCGAAGAGCAAGTTCTGCCTGGCCGTTTTTGCCTTCTGGACTTCGTGGGAAAACTCAATCATCCTGTCAACCAGGTGAAAGCACTGGGACCGCGTCCAGCCCAGGGAATTAAACGCCCCGGCCTTGATCAGGCTTTCCAGCACTTTCCGGTTGATGACGCGGCTGTCGGCATGGCTGCAAACGTCAAACGGCGAGACAAACTTCCCGTGTTCCTTGCGGATCTTGATGAGCTCCTTGGCCGCCGTCTCGCCGACGTTCTTGACGGCCGCGAGGCCGAAGCGGACCACGTCCTTGGACACCGTGAAATTGAAATCGCTCTCGTTGATGTCGGGAGGAAGAACGGCGATTCCCATCTCCTGGCATTCGTTGATGTATTTCTGGACTTGGGTCGTCCCTCCCCGCTCGGCTTCGGACGTGAGCAGGGCCGCCATGAAATGGTGGGGATAATGGGCCTTGAGGTAGGCGGTCTGGTAGGCGAGGGCCGCGTACGCCGCGCTGTGGGATTTGTTAAACCCGTACTCGGCAAAATTCTTGATGTTTTCGAAAAGCTTCTTGGCCTTGTCCAAGCTGATGATCCCCTTCTTGCGGGTGCCCTTGAGGAAATTCTCCTTCTGGGCCCGCATGATCTCCCCGACTTTCTTGCCCATGGCCTTGCGCAGCATGTCGGCCTCGGCCAGAGTAAAACCCGCCAGCTCGGTCGCGATCCGCATGACCTGCTCTTGATAGACGATGATCGCACGCGTCTCCCGAAGAATGGGCTCGAGCTCCGGGATCTCGTAGATGATCTGGTCGGGATGGTGCTTGCGCTTGACGAACTCGGCCGTCATGCCGCTCTTGAGCGGGCCGGGCCGGTAGAGGGCGTTCAAGGCGACGAGGTCGCGGAACTCGTCCGGCTTGTAGCTCCGGAGCAGCTCCTTCATCCCCCGGCTCTCGAACTGAAAGACGCCGTCGGTGCTGCCCGCCTGGAACAGGTTGAAGGTCTTCGCATCATCGAGCGGAAGGCCTTTCATGTCGATGTCGATGCCGAAGTCTTTTTTGATAAGATCAAGCGCGTCCTGGATGACGGTCAGGTTGCGCAGCCCCAGGAGGTCCATCTTGAGCAGGCCGATGGCCTCAACGTCTCCCATCTCAAACTGGGTCGTGATTTCTCCCTTGACCGATTGATACAAAGGGAGGAACTCGATCAGCGGCTTGGGCGTGATGACGATGCCCGCGGCGTGGATCGAAGGGTGGCGGACCTGGCCCTCGACTTTCTGGGCGATCGTCAGGAGATGGGCGATCTTCTGGTCCTTGTCGCGCAGCTCTTTAAGGGGACCGATCGACTCGAGCGCTTTCTCGATCGTAATGTCGGTTTGGAACGGGATCATTTTCGCGATGCGATCAACCTCGGGGAGAGGCACTTCGAGGACGCGGCCGACGTCCCTGATTGCGGCGCGAGCGGCCATCGTCCCGAAGGTGATGATCTGGCTGACGTTCTCCTGGCCGTATTTTTCGGTGACGTACTTGATGACCTCTTCGCGCCGCCTCCCGCAAAAATCGATGTCGATATCGGGCAGGCTGATGCGCTCCGGGTTCAGGAAGCGCTCGAAAAGGAGGTCGTATTCGATCGGGTCGATGTCCGTGATACCCAAGCTGTAGGCGAGAAGGCTCCCCGCCGCCGACCCTCGTCCTGGCCCGACCGGGATCTCCTTGGAACGCGCCGCACGGATCAGGTCCCAGACGATGAGGAAGTATCCCTCGAACTTCATTTTCTCGATGAGCTTGATCTCCCTCTCCAGCCGCTCTTCGTATTCCTCGAGGGGATGGCCGAGCAGGCCTTTCTCCCTTTTATCGGCCAAGGATTGCATCCGCTCCAGGAAGCCTTGTCGAGCGACCGCTTCGAAATACTCCTGGAGCGGTTTTCCATCGGGCGGTTTGAACTGGGGCAGGAAATATTCGCCCGTCGGGAACGTGAAGTTGCACTGGGCGGCGATGTGGGCCGTGTTTTCGAGCGCCTCGGGAACTTCGTGGAAAAGGGCCGCCATCTCCTCGCCCGTCTTGAAGTAAAACTCCGTCGTGCCGAAGCGGATCCGGTCCTGATCGCTCAGCTTCTTGTTCGTCTGGATGCAGAGGAGCACGTCATGGCTTTCGGAATCATCTTTACGGCGGTAGTGGACGTCGTTCGTGGCCACGAGCGGAAGCCCGAGCTTCCGCGCCAGGCGGGCAAGCTTCGGATTGACCTCCTTCTGGGGCTCGAGGTTGTGGTCCTGAAGCTCGATGTAGAAATTTCCTTTTCCGAAGATGTCGGCATAGGCCGCGGCCGCGTTTTCCGCGTCATCCTCCAGACCTCTTCCCAGAAGGAACGACACCTCGCCCTTGAGGCAGCTCGACAGCCCGACCAATCCCTCGTGGTACTGGGACAGGATCTCTTTATCGATGCGCGGGCGGTAATAGAACCCTTCGAGATAGGCCTTAGTGATCAGGCGGCAGATGTTGCGGTAACCTTTTTCATCCTTGACGAGGAGGACGAGATGGAAGTGGACCCGCTCTCTATCGCCGGCCTGCTTCTCGAGCCGGCTTTTGGGCGCGACATAGACTTCGCAGCCGAGGATGGGCTTGATCCCTTTGGCCATGGCGGCTTTGAAAAAACCGACGGCGCCGAAGATATTGCCGTGGTCGGTCAGGGCCACAGCGGGCATTTTATTTTGAAAGGCGGCATCCACCAAGTCGGCGATGCGGACGGCGCCGTCCAGGATGCTGTACTCGGAGTGGTTGTGGAGGTGGATGAATCTCTGCGACATCTTACTCCCACTCAATCGTTCCCGGCGGCTTGGTCGTCACGTCGTACACGACGCGGTTGACGCCTTTTACCTCGTTGACGATCCGGGTCGAGATCCGGGCCAGGAGAGCGGGAGTCGCGGGGAACCAGTTGGCCGTCATGCCGTCCACGCTCTGGACGAGGCGAACGACGGCGACCCGCTGGTACGTCCTCCGATCGCCCATCACTCCCACGGACTTGACCGGAAGGAGGACCGCGAAGGCCTGCCATAACTTATTGTGAACACCGGCCTTTCGCACTTCCTCGATGACGATCTTGTCTGTATTGCGGAGGATTTCGAGGCTTTCTTCATTGACTTCGCCGACGATCCTGACGGCCAAGCCGGGGCCGGGAAAGGGATGCTGATAGACGAAGTCCTTGTCGATGCCGAGCTCAAGGGCCAGCGCCCGCACTTCGTCCTTGAAAAGCTCCCTAAGCGGCTCGACGAGCCTGAACTTGAGGCTCTTGGGAAGCCCGCCCACGTTATGGTGCGACTTGATCGTCGAGGATGGACCTTTGACCGGGTTGCTTTCGATGACGTCGGGATAGATCGTGCCCTGGGCCAGGTACTCCACGCCGCCGATCTTCCTCGCCTCGCGGTCGAATATTTTAATGAACAGCCCGCCGATGATCTTTCTTTTGCGCTCGGGCGAAATTACGCCCCGGAGCGCCGCGACGAACTCGTCCGCCGCGTCCACGCCGTCCACGTTGAGCGACAACCTCTTCCGGAATTTACCCATGAGGTCATGATACTGGCCTTTGCGGAGCAAGCCGTTATCAACGAAGATGCAGGTCAGGCGTTTGCCGATGGCTTTATGGATGATAAGCGAGGTGACAAGGGAATCCACGCCGCCGCTCAATCCGCAGACGACCTTTCCGCGTTTTCCGACCGTGCGCCGGATCTCTTCGACCTTGCGCCCGATGAACGAGCTCATGCTCCAGTCGGCGCTGAGGCCGGCGAGCTTGAAGAGAAAATTGCCGAGGATCTTTTTCCCTTCCTTGGTGTGAATGACCTCAGGGTGGAACTGGACCCCATAAAAATGCCGGTCGATGTTCTCGATGACGGCCGCCCGTGTGTTTGCCGTCCGGCCGGTGATGCAGAATCCGACCGGAACTTTTTCCAACCGGTCGCCGTGGCTCATCCAGACCTGCTCCCGATCCTTGACGCCGGAGAGCAGCCCGCGCCTATCAAGGACTCGCAGCGAGGCAAAGCCGTATTCGCGCTTTGAGGAGGGCTTGACGTCGCCTCCGAGAAGATGAGCCGTGAGCTGCAACCCATAGCAGATCCCGAGGACCGGAATGCCCAATTCGAAAATTTCTTGAGAGGGAAGGGGCGCGTTTTTTTCATAGACGCTCTGCGGACCGCCGGAAAGGACGAGCGCTTGCGGACGCTCTTTTTTGAGCCGCGAAACGGGCGTGTTGAAGGGCCGGATCTCCGAGTAAACACCGAGCTCGCGGATCTTTCGGGCGATGAGCTGCGTGTACTGCGACCCGAAATCGAGGACGAGGACTTTGTTCATGCCGTGATTTTATCAGAGCCGCGCATTGCTAACAAGGGCCGAGGGCGCAAGCGCTCCGTTATTTTTGTGGGTCCTGTTCGCGGCCGTACCCCTAGCGCCCTAAAACTTTTTAGTCTGAATTATTCATGAATTACGTTGTATCTCCAGGTCCTGAATTTGCAGACGGGTGCCGAATTCGGGGACATGACCCAAATTCTCCGGTCCTTTACCTTTAAATTGACAGGTAGGACGGGTTCTTCTATAGTTAATCCGCTATGAACTGGGAAGACCTCGCCAAAGAATTATCGGTCCAGACGGACTCGAAGATCGTCCTGCTCGTCATTGACGGCCTGGGCGGGCTGCCCGTCCAGGGAAAGACCGAGCTCGAGACGGCCCAGACGCACAACCTTGACCGGCTGGCCATGAAGGGCTGCTGCGGCCTGACCGACCCCGTCTTTATGGGCATTACGCCAGGCAGCGGCCCGGCCCACCTAGCACTCTTCGGCTACGATCCTATCAAACATCAACTTGGCCGTGGCATCCTCGAAGCGCTCGGCTCGGACGTCGAGGTCCGCCAGGGCGACCTTGTCGCGCGCGGCAACTTCGCCACGCTGAAAAACGGGCTCATCGTCGACCGCCGAGCCGGCCGGATCCCGACGAGCGAATGCGAGCGGCTCTGCGGCATCCTGAACAAAGCGCTCGCCGGGCAAAAGGACCCGGAGACGACACTTTTTCCGGGAAAAGAGCACCGCTTTGTCGCCCGCTTCCGGACGGCCGGCCTCGCCGACGCCCTGACGGATGCGGACCCCCAAAAAGACCTCAAACCGCCCGTCCCAACGAAGCCCCTTTCCCCAGAGGCCGCCAAGGCCGCCGAGGTCATCAACCGGTTCCTGAATGACGTCGTAAAGATCCTCAAGGATGAGACCGTGGCCAACGCCGCCCTTTTGCGCGGCTTCTCGGTCCCGCCCTCCATACCGCAAATGCAGGATCTCTACAAACTCAAACCCGCGGCCATCGCCAACTACCCGATGTATAAAGGCCTGGCCAAGCTCATCGGGATGACGGCCTACAATGTCGGGCCGGAGACAAAAGACCTGTTCGACACCCTCGAAGCCCATTACAAAGAGCATGACTTCTTCTTTATCCACTTCAAAAAGACGGACGCAGCCGGCGAGGACGGCAATTTCGCAGCCAAGGTCCGGGCCATCGAAGAGATCGACGCCTTCATCCCCCGGCTCGACGCCTTGAAACCCGATGTCTTTGTGATCACGTCCGACCATTCAACGCCGTCGCTCATGAAAGGCCATTCCTTCCATCCCAATCCGTTTCTGCTCGTCTCGCCGACAGCGCTCCCCGACGAGATCGGCGTCTTTACCGAACGCGAGTGCGCCCAGGGCCTGCTCGGCCGGTTCCGGTCGATCTTCGCCATGCCGCTCATGCTCGCCCACGCCGGCAAGCTCAAAAAGTTCGGCGCTTGAGGTCTATATTTGATTTATTTTATAGGTTTTATATAATTAAGAGGAATTGCGTCGAGAACAAGCGACAAGAAGCCATGGTGGAAACGGCCACAGCCCAAAGCGCCTCGCCTTGACAAGAACCGCGATCGGCCGTCTTCCTCTCCTCGGGATTTTCTTATTTAACTTCGGTCTTCTCCCGGCCGATCAAGCCTCTCCCGCCGAGGTCTATAACCTCCGCCACTTCACCCACCCGAACTTCACCCGAATCGTCGTCGACGTCGGCGCGCTCCGGGAATATGCGCCCATGGAGAGCCGCGACCCCGGCGAGATCTATGTCGATATTTTCCAGGCGCGGCTGAACCCGATCGTCCACGAAGAAGCGATCCCGTCCGATTGCGACTACATCAACCTCATCCGCATCTTCCAGAAATCGCCGAACACCGTCCGCGTGACCGCCCGGATGGATTTCTCCCGCGTCCGGCGATACCAAGTTTATCACGTCTTCGACCCGTTCCGGATCGTCATTGACATCTACCCGCAGGAGAAGGGTCAGGCTCCGGCCGCCAGCCCGGGTCCGGCCGGAGCGAAAAAGCCCCAGCCGCCGCAGCCGGCCAAGTCCGGCTACAGCATGGCCCGCCTGCTCGCGCTCGGCATCAAGACGGTCGTCATCGACCCGGGCCACGGCGGACGCGACCCGGGCTGCCTCGACGCGTCCGGGCTCAAGGAAAAGGATCTGACTCTGGACATCTCGCTTCGCCTCAAAGAGCTTCTCAAGGCCAAGACCGAGCTCGACGTGATCCTGACCCGGGAGACCGACATCTATGTCCCACTCGAGAACAGGACCGTGGTCGCCAGCCAGAAGAAGGCCGACCTCTTCATTTCGATCCACATCAATGCCTTCCCGGACAAGCGCCGCCGCGGGATCGAAAGCTTCTACCTCAATTTCAGCTCCGACCCGAGCGTCAACGAGACCGCCGCCCGGGAGAACGCCACGACGACCAAGACCATCAGCCAGATGGACAAGATCATCCGGAAGATCGTCCAGAATAGCAAAATCATCGAGTCGAAGGAAGCCGCTGAACAAATCCAGCAGAATCTGGTAAAATACCTCTCCCAACAGTACCCGGACATCAAAAACCTGGGCACAAGAGGAGGGCCGTTCTGGACCCTCATCGGCTGCGAGATGCCCTCGGTCCTGGTGGAAGTCTCGCACCTTTCCAATGCCAAGGAAGCGCAGAGGCTGAAAAGCGAGGTCTACCGCCAGCACGCCGCCCGAGGAATTTATGAAGGCATTCTGGCCTATATGCGATCGCTCGGAAAAGGATGAAGGAATGGACCGAAGAGATTTTATAAAAGATATGGCTCTCGGCAGCCTGATCGCTGGCCTCGGGTCAAAACTCATGGCCCAGGCCCCGAAAGCGGCCGGGACACCGGACCTAGCCTTTGTTCAAGGAGATTCGCCGGCCAAGATCACCAGGGAAGCCATCGCCGCGCTTGGCGGAATGAACAAGTTCGTGGCGAAGGGCGAGGTGGTCATGATCAAACCCAACATCGGCTGGGACCGGACGCCGGAAATGGCCGCCTGCACGAATCCCGAAATCGTGAAGGCGCTCGTCGAGATGAGCCTCAACGCCGGGGCGAAGAAGGTCGTCGTCATGGACAACACGACCAACCAGGCGCAACGCTGCTATGCTCGGTCGGGCATCCAGGCCGCGGCCAAAGAGGCGGGAGCGGACGTGCCGTTCATCAACCCGCGCCACGTCAAAAAGATGGCGATCAAGGGCGAGTGGCTCAAGGAATGGGACGTCATCCAGGAGTTCGTCGAAGCGGACAAGATTATCAACGTTCCCATCGCCAAGCACCACAGCCTCTGCCGCGTAACGCTGGGCATGAAGAACTGGCTCGGGGCGATCGGCGATCCTCGCAACCAGCTCCACCAGAAGCTCGACCAGGCGGAGGTGGACCTCGCGGCGTTCTTCAAGCCGGTGCTGACCGTGCTCGACGCTTATAGAATTCTCGTCAGGAACGGCCCGCAGGGCGGACGGCCGAGCGACACAAAGCTCATGAAGACGGTCGTGGCGGGAGCGGATTATGTCGCGGTCGATGCCCTGGGCGCCACGTTCTTCGATATCCCGCCCGCGGAGCTGCTCTTCCTCAAGCTCGCCAGCCAGAAAGGCTTCGGCGAGATCAACCTGGAGAAGCTGCGCATTGAAAAAAGAACGATCTAAGAAACACAGGACGCTCCAGCTCGTCCGGATCGCAATCCAGATTTTCTTTTTCGGGCTGTTCATTTATCTTCTGTTCGGGACGCATTTCAGCGGTAAGGATTATATCGGCAACGTCGAGGTCTTTTTCCATTTCGATCCGCTCCTCGCCATCGCCACGTTCATCGCCTCAAGGACGGCCTTCGCCGCGTTTGCCCTGGCGGCGATCACGGTTGTCGTGACGTTTTTCCTGGGCCGCGTCGTCTGCGGCTGGGTTTGCCCCCTCGGCGCCGTCCACCAGTTTTTTTCGTGGCTGTTCAAGAAGGCGAAGCTCCTCCGACCAAAGAAAGTCGTAACGGGAGGCTTAGCCTGGAAATACCTTATCCTCATTTTTATTTTGATCAGCGCGATCTTTACCCTCGATCTGGTAGGGTTCTTCGACCCGCTGTCTTTTCTATATCGGACGTCGGTCACGAGCGTGCTGCCCGCTTTCGGGCAGGGCTTCTCGATGCTCATCGGGCTCACCTACAACCTTCACTTGACCGGGCTCGGCGACAGGCTCACTCAATTCTTCGAAACGCTGACGATCAATTCGACGTTCAGGCAAGGATTTTTCATCGGACTGATCTTCTTGGGGCTCGCCCTTCTCAATATGTTCCGGGAGCGTTTCTGGTGCCGGTATATCTGCCCGCTGGGAGCGTTTCTCGGGCTCGTGAGCCGCTGGAATTTCTTCAAGCTGAAGGTGGACGAGGAAAAGTGCATCAAGTGCAACCTCTGCACCCTCCACTGCGAAACGCAGGCGAACCCCTGGCCGGACAACGCCTGGAAAAGCTCGGAGTGCGTCTATTGCGAGACATGCGCCGCGATCTGCCCGACCGCGGCCATCACCTTCCCGGTCAAAGGCGCGCCAGAGAAGGTCCCGGCCGTGGATTTGTCGAGAAGAAAGATCCTCCTGGCATCGTTCTTGGCGTTTTTCTCCGTTCCCTTTTTCAGGATCTCGCAAGCCGGGAAGCGCGCCCACGAAAAGCTCATCCGGCCGCCGGGAGCGCTGCCCGAACCTCAATTCCTCAAGAAATGCGTCAAGTGCGGTGAGTGCATGAAGGCCTGCCCGACGAACGGCCTGCAGCCGGCCATGACCGAAGCCGGACCAGAGGGCTTGTGGACGCCGGTACTCGTGCCGAAGATCGGTTATTGCGAGTATTACTGCTCGCTGTGCTCACAGGTCTGCCCGACCGGCGCGATCAGGGAACTCACGGTACCGGAGAAGCTCACCGTCAGGATCGGCACGGCCTGGATCGACAAGAACCGCTGTATCCCGTACTTCCTGGGCAGGCCCTGCATCGTCTGCGAGGAGCACTGCCCGACATCGCCCAAGGCCATCAAGTTCGTGATGGCCGAGACGAAACTCGCCGACGGGTCGGTGGCGACGCAGAAGGCGCCGGTCATCGATTTGAGCCTTTGCATCGGGTGCGGGATCTGCGAGAACAAGTGCCCGGTCATGGATGACCCGGCGGTCTACGTGACGAGCGTCGGCGAACAGCGCTCAGAGAAGAACCAGCTTCTGCTGCCAATCGCCCCCGACCAACCCCAGAAATAATTTATTAAAGGGGACACCATACCCTGTCTCCGATTTCTCCTCTTAGCTTTCGGCGAAGAGCTTTTTCAGCTCTTCCTTCAGGGCGGGGATCACCTGGAAGAGATCCCCCACGATGCCGTAGTCCGCGACCTTTAAGATCGGGGCTTCGGGATCTTTGTTCACCGCAACGATGTATTTAGACGACGACATGCCGGCCAGGTGCTGGATGGCGCCGGAAATGCCGAAGGCCATGTACAAATTGGGCGATACGGTTTTCCCCGTCTGTCCGACCTGGTGCTGGTGGCCGATCCAGCCGGAATCGACCGCCGAGCGCGAAGCTCCCACAGCCGAACGCGGGATGAGCGCCGAGAGCTCCTTGAGAAGGGCAAAATTCTCCGGGCCTTTCATGCCGCGTCCGCCGCTGACGATGATCTCGGCCTCCGTGACGTCGATCTCCTCGCCTTTTTCCTTTAAAAGCTCGGCGACCTGGCCTTTGATCGCGCCTGGGGGAATGGTCACCTCTTTTTTCCTGACTTCTCCGGTCGCGTTTTGGGGTTCAACCAGGGGAAAGACGTTCGGTCTCAATGTCGCAATCTGAGGCACGGATTTCAGGGTGAGCGTTAGGAACGCCTTTCCGGCATACACCGGCCGCGTGAATTCGAGCTTCCCATCCTTGACCGCGACCTTCGTGCAGTCCGAAGCCAGGGCGACACCGAGCTTGGCCGCGAGCCGCGGCGCGAGGTCCCGGCCCATGGCCGTGGCGGCGAAGAAGATCGCTTTGGGATTCACCTCTTTGACCAGCTCATAGAGCGCCGTGGCATAGCCCTGCGATGAATAAGGGGCCAATTGCTCATTTTCCAACAAGAAAATCTGGGAAGCGCCGGACGAGAAAATCTCCGGACTTAGACATTCCAGGCCGGTTCCGACGAGCGCCGCGCCGACGTCCGAACCAAGCTCACCCGCCCGCCGCTTCGTTTCACTGAGTGCTTCCAACGAACTCTTTTTAACCTTGCCTTCGCGTGTTTCGATGAAAACTAAGAACATGTTCGTCTCCTTAGATCACCTTCGCTTCGTGGCGAAGCAGTTCGGCCAGCTTTTTGGCCGCTTCTTCGGGCGTGCCCGGGATGATCTTTCCAGCTTGCCGTGCCGGAGGCATTTCCATCTTGGTGATATCGACCTGGGGCGCCACGTCTTCTCTCCTCAGGCCGAGCTCTTCGAGCGTCATGACCGGGATGATCTTTTTCTTGGCCGCCATGATGCCCTTAAGCGTTTCGTAGCGCGGCTCGTTCAACCCTTTTTGGGCCGATACGACGGCCGGCAGGCTGAAGATGACTTTCTCCTCCGCCCCCTCGATCTCCCGGAGGGCGGTTCCCTGTGTCCCATTGATCTCGAGCTTGGTCACAACATTGGCCTGGGGAAGGCCGAGCATCTCCGCGACCATGGATGGCACCTGAGCGTTGTCCGCTCCGACCGATTGCTTTCCAAAGAGGAGCAAGTCAAAATGGGGGGATTTTTTCTCGACAGCTCTGGTGATCATCTTAGCGATCCGCAGGCCATCGTAGGTTTCCTTGAGGTCGTCTTTGATCAGGACGGCCTCGTCCGCGCCCATGGCCAGGCATTTTCTGAGAATGGTCGTGGATTCTTCGGCCCCGACCAAGATGACCGTGACCTGGCCGCCCTTGGCTTCTCTGAGGCGAAGAGCCTCCTCGACGGCGTATTCATCGTTCGAGCTTATGATGAAATTCAGCCCTTCTTCGATGACCGTATTCGTTTCGTGATGGATGCGGATCTTCGATTCCGTATCCGGCACACGCTTAACAAAAACAAGGATGTTCATTCATGCCTCCATACCTTTTAATCCCCCCTAATTGACCAGGGGGCAGAGGGATTAATATCACCAATTCAAAGTCTTTTTTCAATCTTTATTTCTAATCCCCCCTAATTGACTGGGGGGTTCAATATTACGATTAAAAGTCTTCTCTCATATTGAATCGTGAAAAGCGCCGCCCGAACGGGGATGTCATTTTAATTAATGCGTTGATATCAGAAAAGTTTCTTCTTGCCTTTATTTGCTATTTGAACCTTTTCAGCAACAGGGAGCCATTGGTCCCGCCGAAGCCGAAGGAATTGTTCAACGCAAATACGATCTCGGCCGGCCGTGCTTTGTTCGGCACGTAATCCAAGTCACACTCCGGGTCCGGGTACTCGTAGTTGATCGTCGGTGTCATGATCTGGTGCTTGAGGCAGAGGGCGGTGGCGGCGATCTCGACGGCGCCCGTCGCTCCCAGAAGATGGCCGGTCATGGACTTGGTCGAGCTCACGGCGAGCTTAGAAGCATGGTCGCCGAAAACCCGCTTGATCGCCGCGGTCTCGATCTTGTCGTTGAGGGGGGTGGATGTGCCGTGGGCGTTGATGAATTGGACATCGCCCGGCGGAACGCCCGCGTCCTCCAGGGCTTTCCGCATGACGCGCTCCGCGCCTTCGCCGTCCATCGCCGGAGCGGCGATATGGTAGGCGTCGCCGGTCATACCGTAGCCCACCACCTCAGCATAAATCTTGGCCCCTCGCTTGAGGGCCTGGCCAAGCTCTTCGAGGAGCAAGATGCCGGCGCCTTCGCCCATAACGAACCCGTCGCGCTTGGCGTCGAACGGCCGCGATGCTTTCTGGGGTTCATCGTTCCGCGCGGAGAGGGCTTTCATGGTGCAAAACCCGGCGACGCCGAGGGGCGTGATGGGCGCTTCGGACCCGCCGGCAATCATCATATCCGCATCGCCTCGGGCGATCAGCCGGAAGGAATCCCCGAGACAATGGGTCGCCGTGGTGCAGGCTGTGACGACCGCCGAGTTCGGTCCTTTGGCCTTGTATCTGATGGAAATTTGCCCCGAGGCTTCGTTGATGATGACCGAAACCAAGAAGAACGGCGAAACACGGTCCGGCCCTTTCTCAAGGAGGACCTTATGCGTCTCCTCGATCGTCCCGATCCCGCCGATGCCGGAGCCGACATATACGCCGCAGCGGTCGCCTTCAAGAAGCGCCAGGTTGATGCCCGAGTCCTCGACGGCGAGATGGGCCGCCGCCAGGGCGAACTGGATGAACAGGTCCATTTTGCGGACCTCTTTCTTGTCGATGAAATCGAGCGGATGGAAATCCCTGACCTCGCCGGCGATCCGCGTCGAAAAGCGGCTGGCATCGAATCTGGTGATGGGGCCGATCCCGCTCCGGCCGGCGAGAAGGCCGTCCCAGGTCTTCTGGGTGCCTACGCCCAAGGGGGTCACAAGGCCGATCCCGGTTATGGCGACCCGTCGATTCGCTGCTTTATTCTTCTGTTCTCCCGGATTAGGAAACATGGCCCATAATATAGTCCATCGCCTTGCCGACTGTGGTCAGCTTTTCCGCTTCCTCGTCGGGAATGTCGAGGCCGAACTCATCTTCGAGGGCCATGACGAGTTCCACGGTGTCTAAGGAGTCGGCGCCCAGGTCTTCGATGAAAGAGGCTGTTTCCGTCACTTGATCTTCGCTGATGCTCAGCTTGTCCGCCACGATCACCTTCATTTTCTTCAATAATTCGTCTCTTTCCATGTTAACCTCCATTTTTATTTTATCGGAAAATCCTACATATACATCCCGCCGTTGATCTGAATGACTTGGCCGGTTATGTACGCGGCTTCATCCGAGCAGAGGAATTTGACGGCGTGGGCCACTTCGGCCGGTTCCCCGAACCTGTGCAAGGGAATGATGCCGAGAAATGCGGTCTTGACCTGCTCGGGAAGGCTGGCCGTCATGGGTGTGGCGATATAGCCGGGGGCCACCGCGTTGACGGTGATGCCGCGCGAAGCCACTTCGCGGGCCAGTGATTTCGTGAAACCCACGAGCCCCGCTTTCGAGGCCGAGTAGTTCGCCTGGCCGGCGTTGCCCATCAGGCCGACCACGGACGAGAGGTTGACGATCCGCCCGTAGCGGCTGCCGATCATGCTCCGGATGACGGCCTTGGAAAAATTAAAAATGCCCTTGAGGTTCACGGCGATGACGGCATCCCATTCTTCTTCCTTCATCCTCAGGAGAAAACCGTCCTTGGTGATGCCGGCGTTGTTGATGAGATGGTCGATCTTCTTGTATTCCTTGATCACGGATTCGACGACGGCGTTCGCCTGGTCGTATTTTGCCACATCGGCCTGGTAAACGGCCGCCTTCCCGCCCTCCTCCGCGATCTTCTGGGCGACTTCGTCGAGCTTCGCCTTCTGGATATCGACGAGCACGACGGTCGCGCCGCATCTGGAAAACTCACGGGCGATCGCCTCGCCGATTCCCTGCGAGGCTCCCGTGATCAATGAAATTCGATCCTGAAACATCATCTAGGCCCTCGCTCCGTCCGTGGTCAGCGCCGCCTTGGCGATTTCCATCTGGATTTTTTCCTGGACGCGGTTGGCGACGAAATCCCGGGCCAGCCGGACCGCGTTCTTCACCGCATTCGGGCTGGAGCGTCCGTGGCCGATGATGCAAACTCCGTTGAGTCCCAGCAGCTGGGCCCCGCCGTACTCGGAATAATCCACTTTTTTATAGATCTTCTTCAAGTTCCGCTTCATCAGGAGGAACCCGATTTTGGCGAAAAAATTTTTCATGATCTCGCGCCGGGCCATATGGAAAAGCGTATCGATGACGCCTTCGCTGACTTTGAGGGCCACATTTCCGGTGAAGCCGTCGCTGACGATGATATCGGCCTTCCCCGAATAAATGTCCTTGCCTTCGACGTTGCCGATGAAATTGAGCTTCGACGCCTGGAGCCGTTCAAACGTCTGCTTGGTCAAATCGTTCCCTTTCGTCTTTTCTTCGCCGATGCTCATCAGGGCGATGCTCGGGTTTTGCTGCCCCAGGATCTGCTCCATAAAGATCTTCCCCATAACGGCGAACTGCTCGAGGTCCTCCGGGAGGCAGTTGGCGTTGGCCCCGACGTCGAGCAACAGCGTCAGCCCCCGCAGCGTGGGCACGAGAAGCGACAGGGCCGGCTTATTGACGCCCTGCAGGGCGCCCAGGATTTTCCGGCTGATATAGACGACGGCCGCGGTGTTTCCCGTGCTGACAAAGGCGTCCGCTTCGTGCTCTTTGACGAGCTGGGTCCCGATGCGAATCGAGGATTTTCTTTTGCGCCGGACCGAAAAAATGGCTTCACCCATGCCGATCGCTTCCGGGGCGTTGATAATCGTGATGTTCGACGCGCGGTATCCGATGCGGTCGAATTCTTTTTTGATGAGCTCTTCGACGCCGACGAGGATGACGTCAAGGCCATAGTCCTGGGCCGCTTGGACCGCGCCCTGAACCGTGATTTGGGGGCCGAAATCCCCCCCCATGGCGTCGACGGCGATCTTCATCTTCGCCTCCCGTTTATTCTTCGGCTTCTTTGATGACCTGGCGGCCGCGATAGTAACCGCATTCCGGGCAGGCTTTATGGGGGAGTTTGGGCGTCCCGCAATTGGAACACACGGAAAAGGAAGGGACAACGAGCGCATCATGCCCCCGGCGTTTTCCTTTTCGGGAGTGAGAGTGTCTTCGTTTGGGGTTAGGCATTTATCTCTTGTCTTTCGTAAAGATTTTTATTTTTTCCCGGCGTATGTCGGATTCTTCGACCGCGCAGCCGCAATTCCCGTTCCGGCGGATCTGGCCGCACACCGCGCAGATCCCCTCGCAGCGTTCCGAGCAAAGCGGCTTGGCGGGGAACGTCAAGTTTAATTGCTCTAAGATTACCTCCCGGATATCGATCTGGCGATCCTGATAGAAAAGCTGGTCGATATCCTCATTGTCGAGCTCATCCTTAAGCGCATGCAATTCCTCGGGAAGGAAAACAAGGTCGAACTTGGAGTCAATTGGAAATTCGAAGGGCGTCAGGCACCGGCTGCAGACAAAGCTCAGGCAGGTCGTGATCCGGCCCTTGATCCAGATCTCGTCTCCCATTTTTTTTATGGTAACATCGGCCTGGACGGGCTTTAGGAAAACGGCATCCTCCTCCACCAGCTCTAGACTCGCGAAATCGAAATTCCGGCTGAGCCTCAACCCGTCTTTCGGCACTTTATCAATATCAATCAACATCGTTATTCGTCCAGCTAAATTTGCCTTATTATACCAGTTTGCGTTTCAATGTCAATAAATTGAAAGGGATAGGCGCTACGCGCCAAAGCGGTCAAAACCGGCTTTCTCTTGATTATTCCCCATAAAGCAGTTCATAATGAAATTCGCCATGAGCGAGAAAAAAGTCTATCTCATCGATGGGAACTCGTTGCTCTACCGGTCGTATTACGCCATCCAAAGCCTTTCGACCTCCCAGGGATTCCCGACGAATGCCATTTTTGGGTTTATCAGCACGCTGCGTAAGATAATGGACCGGGAGAAGCCTGAATATCTCGGGATTGTGTTCGACGCCCCCGGCCCCAAGTTTAGGCACGAAGTCTATAAAGACTATAAAGCTCACCGCAAGCCCATGCCCGAGGACCTGATCAAACAGATCCCGAAGCTCAAAGAGGTCATCGGCGCTCTGCGGATTCCAGTTTTTGTCTATGAAAAGTACGAGGCGGACGACGTCCTGGGCAGCCTGGCCAGGCAGGCGGCGGCCAAGAAATTCCTGACCGTCATCATCACGACGGACAAAGACCTTCTCCAGCTTGTCGACAAATCGACCGCCGTCTTCAATCCCGTCAAGGAGATCACCCTGGATGAGGCCAAGGTGAAAGAATTCTTCGGTGTCTCGCCCTCCCAGGTCGTAGACGTGCTATCCCTCTGGGGGGATCCGTCGGACAACATCCCCGGCGTGCCCGGAATCGGGGAAAAGACGTCCAAAAACCTTATCGAAGAGTTCGGATCGCTCGACAACCTCCTCAAAAACCTGGGAAAGATCAAAAACCCGAGGGTGAAAGAGAAGATCGAGCAGAACTTGGACAAGCTCGAAATGAGCCGCCAGCTCGTCATCATCGAAAAAAAGATGGAGGTAGCGTTCGACCCAAAGCGCTTCGAAGTCGTCGAGCCCGATTATGCGGAGGCGGCCAGGCTCTTTCAAGAGCTCGAATTCACCTCGTTGCTGGCCGATTACGTGAAAAAGCCGAAAAAAGCCGAGCGGAAATATAAGGCAATTTTTACGGAGCGGGAGCTCGCCGATCTCGTTTCACGGATCAAAAAGGCGGGGATGGTCTCGCTGGATACGGAAACGGATAATATTTTCCCCACCCAGGCCCATCTGGTCGGGATGTCTTTTTCCATAGAACCAGGAGAAGCCTATTATCTCCCGCTCAGGCATGATTATCCGGGCGCCCCGAAGCAGCTTTCGATGGAAACGGCTTCCGGAATCCTCAGGGACATCCTTGAAGACCCAAGGATCAAAAAGATCGGCCAGAACATCAAATATGATTTCATCGTCTTTGAACGCGAGGGTTTACATCTTCGGGGCATCGATCTCGACACCATGGTCCTTTCATATCTTTTAGAGCCGAACTGGGGAAAGCACAACCTGGACAGGCTGGCCACGGTCTATCTCCAGGCGCCCGCAATCCCCTACAACGAGGTCGTCGGCAAAGGCAAGAACGAAGTGACGATGAACCAGGTCGCCGTGGAAAAAGTAATCCCCTATGCCTGTCAGGACGCCGATTACGCCCTTGAGCTCAGCCGCCTGCTCTGGCCGAAAATCGAGGCCGAAAAGCTCGACACTCTCTACCGCGAGATCGAGCAGCCTCTGATCGAGATCCTGGCCGGCATGGAAATGGCCGGTGTCAAAGTCGATGCCGGGGCCTTGAAGGAACTTTCCGCGGAGCTTGAGACGGAGCTTTCGCGCCTGGAGAAGAAGATTTTCGAGGCGAGCGGGACGGAATTCAATATCAATTCCCCCCAGCAGCTGGCCCAGATCCTTTTTCACAAGCTCCAGCTTCCCGCGTCAAAAAAGACCAAGGCGACCAAAGGTTTTTCGACGTCCATGGACGTCCTCGAAGAGCTGGCCCTGCTCCATCCCCTGGCCCAGCACGTGCTCGAATACCGACAGCTCGCAAAATTCAAATCAACTTATGCCGATGCCCTGACCAAGCTCGCCGACCCCGCTTCCGGCCGCATTCATACGTCTTACAACCAGACCGTGGCCTCGACGGGAAGGCTGTCAAGCTCCGACCCCAATATGCAGAATATCCCTGCCCGCGGCGAATGGGGAAAGAGGTTCAGGAAGGCATTCGTTCCCGAGAAAGGCCATCTCTTCCTTGGCGCCGATTATTCGCAGATCGAGCTTCGCGTGCTGGCCCACATGTCTGAAGACCCGGCGCTCATCGAGACGTTCGTGAAAGACCGGGACATCCATGAGGAGACCGCCAACCGCGTCTTCGGCCCGGCATCATCGCTCTTCAAAGACGAGCAGCGGCGGAAAGCCAAGATCATCAACTTCAGCATCATCTACGGTACGTCCGCGTTTTCGCTGGCTAAGGAGCTTCGGACATCGAACTCGGAAGCCCAGGAGTTCATTGACCGGTACTACGCCAAATATCCGAAGGTCAAAGAATTCCTGGAGAAGAAAGTCGAAGAAGCGAAGACCCGCGGCTATTCTGAAACGCTTTTCGGGCGGAAGCGCCCGGTCCCGGAACTCCGGCAGTCCGACAAGGTCGCCCAGCAGGCCGGCCGACGCATGGCCCTCAACATGCCCATCCAGGGCACGGCCGCTGACCTGATGAAAAAAGCGATGATCGACATCTGGCGCGAGCTCCGGAAACAAAAGCTCGGCGCGCGGATGATCCTCCAGGTCCACGACGAGCTCGTCTTCGAGGTCCCCGAAAAAGAGAAAGCGAAGGTCGAACGCCTCGTCCGCGACAGGATGGAAAACGTCTGTGAGTTCAAGGTCCCCCTCAAGGTCTCGCTCGGCTGGGGCCCCAACTGGGCCGAGGCGAAGTAAAAAAGATGGGGACACATCACTTTTTTCATCAAAAGTGATATGTCCCCAATTTTTTCTTGTATCCCCCCATTTTTATGTGTTATAAGCATTTTCGGGAATAAGACGAAGATAGACCATGGCCGCCGTGGAAAATGCCAGCATCAAAGAGATCCAGGACACGACCGTCAACATGTTCCTCCATATTTCCGAGATCCTGGGCCGCTTTGTCGTGAACGCGGACGGCGACACCGTCGGGAAACTCGCCGACCTCAAAGTCAAGCTGGGAGAGCCCTTCCCCAAAGTGTCGGGCTTGGCCGTCAAAAAACGCAAAGAAAAACGGCTTCTCGAGCTGGATTGGCAGGAGGTCCAAAGCCTGAACACGACGGCCATTCGACTCAAGGCCGGCGCCGAGGAAAAATTCAAGCCTCTCGAAGTGGCCAATGACGAAATCTTCCTCCGCGACGAACTCCTCGACAAGCAGGTCGTGGACACCATGGGCGCCAAGATCGAACGGGTCAACGACATCCATCTTCTTATCGTCAACCAGGACCTGCGCGTCGTCCATGTGGACTTCGGCATCCGCGGCATTCTCCGCCGGCTGGGCTGGCTCCGGAGCATCGATTATTTCACCAACTGGCTGTTCGCCTACAAGTTCGAGGAAAAAATGATCTCCTGGAAGTACGTCCAGCCTCTGCTTTCCGACCCGGTCAAGCGGAACCTGAAACTGAACGTCACCGCCCGCAAGATCCACGAAATCCACCCCTCGGACCTGGCCGATATCATCGAGGAGCTCGACCGGGTGAACCGCTCCTCGATCTTCCGGGCCCTTGACCTGCAGACCGCTGCCCAGACCCTGGAAGAGGTCGAGGACCCCAAGCTCCAGGTCTCCTTGATCGAATCCGCTCCCGCTGAGCAGGCCTCGGACATCCTGGAGGAAATGGCCCCGGACGAGGCCACCGACTTGCTCGCCGACCTTCCTAAAGAAAAAAAGGAAAAGCTCATCCGAACCATGGAGAAACTGTCCCGTGAGGCCGTCGAAGAGCTTTTGAAATTCAAGGAGGGAACGGCCGGCAGCATCATGACCAAGGATTTTCTGTCCTTTCACAAGGACAGGACGATCGGCGACGCGATCGAAGAGTTCCGGAAAACGACGTATCCCCTGGAATCCGTTTCGTATATCTATGTCACGGATAAGGACAACCGTCTGGTCGGCGTCTCGACCCTCCGCCATCTCATCATATGCGATAAGGACATCCCCCTCAAAAAATTGATGAACACCCATCTGGTCAAAGTCGGCCCCCAGGATGACATCGAAGACGTGGCGCTGCTCTTTAAAAAATACAAGTTCCTGGCCTTGCCCGTCGTGGACCAGGACAACGTCCTCAAGGGGATCATCACCCTCAAGGACATCATGCAGACACAATTCGCGGAATAGATGCAGAACGATACGCAGATCATCAAGAAAAGACCCTCAAAACTCCACTGGAGGGGACTGCTTCTTTTCCTCGCCGTGGCCGGACCCGGCATCATCACCTCGAACGTGGACAACGACGCCGGCGGCATCGCCACGTACTCGATGGCCGGCGCCCACTTCGGTTACAACCTGATCTGGTCTCTCCTCCCGATCATGGTCGTCCTCATCATCATCCAAGAAATGAGCGCCCGGATGGGCGTCGTGACGGGCAAGGGACTTTCGGACCTGATCCGCGAGCGTTACGGCGTGAAGATCACGTTCTATCTCCTCCTCGCCCTGGTCCTGACCAACTTCGGCAATGTCATCGCCGAGTTCGCCGGCGTGGCTTCGAGCCTGGAGATCTTCCACATCCCCAAATATATCTCCGTGCCCCTGGCCGCCATTCTCGTCTGGCTGCTCGTCGTGAAAGGGAATTACCGGTCGGTCGAGAAGATCTTCCTCTACGCCTGCGTCTTTTACGTCACGTATGTCGTCGCCGGCCTGCTCGCCAAGCCGGACTGGGGCGCCGTCGGGGAAAGCCTGGTCGCGCCAAGCTTCAAGATCTCCTCGGAGAGCCTGGGCATGATCATCGGTCTCGTGGGGACGACCATCGCCCCATGGATGCAGTTCTATCTGCAAGCGGCGATCGTGGAAAAGAACATCGCCCTCAAGGACTACAAGCATTCCCGGCTGGACGTCATCGTCGGGAGCTTCGTGGTCACGATCGTGGCCGGATTCATCGTCCTCACCTGCGGCGCCACCCTTTTTAAAGCTGGAATCCGCGTCGAAACAGCTGCGGACGCCGCCCTCGCCTTAAAGCCGCTCGCCGGCAAATACTGCTCGGCCCTCTTTGCTTTCGGGCTGCTCAACGCATCGCTCTTCGCCGCTTCGATCCTGCCGCTTTCAACGGCCTTCGTCGTCTGCGAGGGGATGGGCTGGGAGAACGGCGTCAACAAGAAATTCTCCGAAGCGCCGCAGTTCTACGGGCTCTATTCGATGCTGATTTTCGTCGGCGCGGGCATTATCCTTATCCCCGGCGTTCCGCTCTTTCCCGTGATGTATATCTCCCAGGTCATCAATGGCCTCGTCCTGCCCGTGATTCTGATCTTCATGCTGCTCCTGATCAATAATAAGAAACTGATGGGGGAATACACGAGCAAGCGCGGTTATAACATCATTTCCTGGGCAACCGTCGCGCTCCTCGTCGCCCTGAGCGTGGTGTATCTCGGCAGTCTTCTCGGCCTATAAATTCTTCTGATAAACTCTGAACTTTTTATACAACACGCCGCCCATGCGCTCCATCTCCGCCCGGACCTTGACGTTGCTCTCCATCTCGTGGTGCGTGTCGAGCGTCTTGAATCCGGCTTCCGAGGCGGACTGGAGCATTTTAACGCCCATGAGGACGTCGAGGCCGAGGCCGCGGCATCTCTCCTTGACCGCCCCGAGGAGCAGGTCCAACTGCTTCGTCTTCTTTGACGCGCGGAGGACCTTGATAAAGCCGAAGGGCAGGAGCCGTCCCCGGGCTTTCTGGATCCCCTCGGTCATGTCGGGGATGCCGATGATGAAGGATACGATCTCATCGTCTTTCGTCACGGCCTTGACGAACCGGGGATTGACGACGGGAAGGTAGCGTTTGGCCAGGTCGTCCATTTCCTTTTCGTCGAGCGGGGCGAAGCCGTAGATGTTGCTGTTTGTGTAGCATTCGTTCATGAGCCCCAGGACTGGCCGGATCCAAGGCTTGAGCTCTTTCCGCTTGCGGAATTCATGGATGACGTAGCTCCCGCGGCGCTGGATCCTTTCATGGATTTTGATGTAGAACTGCGGAAGCTCGTTGGGGACCGAGAGTTTATAGACGTAATAATCGATGTCTTTGATGTATCCTTCTTTTTCCGCCAGCCGCGGCATCCATTCATAATTATAATAGGTGGCGATCGTCGCCCGGTTCTCGAACCCCTCGATAAGCCAGCCTTCCGGGTCCTGGTCGGAAAACCCATAAGGGCCGATGATCCGAGTCATGCCTTTCTGCCGGGCCCAGTCCTCAACCTTGCCGAGCAGAGCATGAACCACCTCCGGGTCCTCCCAAGTCTCGAGATACCCGAACCGGGCGATATTTTCCTTCCGGTATTCGTTGAAGCGGGAGTTGATGATCCCCATCACCCGCCCGGCGGCCTTGTCCCCGCGATACGCAAGCAAAAGGACCGTGTCGCAATAGCTGAAGGCCTTGTTCTTCTTCAGGTCAAAATACTTCCATTCGTCCATATAGATGGGATGGACCCAGTTTCTGTGTCCGGCATGGATCTTCTCGGGAAGAAAAATGAAGGTTTTTAAGTCTTTATTTGTTCTAACTTCCCGGATATCGATGGACATGATCGCCTTCTCTTTCTTTCGGCATTAACCTATTTTATCCTATATTGCTGGGCAAAAATCAATGGAAAACTTCGGGGAATACAAGACCCTGTTTCTGTTTTTTTAAAGGCTGGGATAGGGGATGGTGTCCGGCTCAATTTTTCTGTGGAAATCTATTGACAAAGCAATTTATTGCCAATAGAATTAATCCTAATTATAGGGCATTCCTTATGATCCCTATAATTTTAGTATTATTTAACGTAGGATTTCATCAGACGTTTGGATTGAATTCCTACCCATAACATTATTTTCTTCTCATCGTAGGGTTTTCCAAACGTTTTTTTTGAGGGGGGGGATTTCCTTCCTGCAAAAACGAATGCACACAAAAGCCAACCATGAACGTTGAGACAATAACTCTGCTCACGGTTTTTGTCCCAATCATTGGCTCCTTCACGATCCCGCTTGCCAGCCTCATTTCCAAGCCCGTGCGGTCGGCCTGGGCGGTCGTCCTCGGCGCCGCTACCGCGCTCCTTCCCCTGTTCCTGCTGCCCACGGCCTTCGCCGGCGGTGAGACCATCCTCCGGAAGGAGTTCATTCTGGGGATGGACTTCATCCTCATCATCGACCCGCTCGCGATCTTCATGTCTATCGTCTCCTCGTTCATCGGATTCCTGATCATTATCTATTCGCTCGGGTACATCCATCACGAGGAAAACCAGAATGAATACTACCTGTTGGTAGTCCTCTTCATCGGGTCCATGATGGGGCTGGTGTACTCGGGAAACCTGATCTTCATCTACCTCTTCTGGGAGATCATCGCCATCTGCTGCTGGCGCCTCATCGGCTTCTATCGGCTCAAAGACTTTGTCCGAAAAGCCGACAAAGCCTTTTTGGTCACCTTTTTCGGCGCTGCGGTCATGCTCCTGGGATTCATCCAGATCTGCGCCGGGACAAACACCTTCGACTTGACGATGATGCGCGGCACGGTGATTCCCGGAACCGCCGTGCTGCTGATCCTGTTCGGCATGTTCAGCAAATCGGCTACGGTCCCCCTCCATACCTGGCTGCCCGACGCCGGTATCGCACCGACCACGGTCACAGCCTTGCTCAACGCCGCCGTGCTGGTCAAAATCGGCGTCTATGCCTACGCCCGGATCTTTCTCTACACATTCCAGCTTCCGGGTGACTGGCCGAACATCATCCCCATTCTCGCCGTCGTTTCCAGCCTCGTCGCAGCGGCCGTTGCCACGGTCGAGAACAACTTCAAGCGCATCCTGGCCTACTCCACCGTCAGCCAGATCGGCTATATCTTCCTCGGGTTCAGCCTGGCCAACGAAGCGGGCATTTCGGGCTCGCTCCTCTTCATCCTGATGCACGGCCTGGCCAAGGCCGGCCTCTTCCTCTGCGCCGGCATCGTCATCCACGCCACGCACAAGCAGGACGTCCGGGAGATGGGCGGTCTCATCAAGACCATGCCCATCACGGCCATTGCCTTCCTCTTCTGCGCTTTTTCGGTTATCGGCATTCCGCCCTTTGGCGGCTTCTTCTCCAAGTTCCTGGTCATCATGGGGACGGTCCAGGCCGGACATGTCTGGCTCGCCGCCGTCGCCCTCTTCACAGCCGTCCTGACGATGTTTTACTTGTTCAAAGTCTTCAGCCAGGTCTTCCTGGGTGAAGACAAGGTTGCGGCTCCGGAAAAGACAAAATCCATGGTTTTCGTCGTCGCCCTCCTCGCCGTCCTGTCGCTCGTCGCAGGAATTTTCGTCTCCTATCCCGCGAAGCTGGCCGAGGTTGCAGCGGCCCATATCGGATGGTGGCTCAAATGACCCCCCAGACCCTTTTATGGCCAATCCTTCTGCCCGCCCTCGCCGCCGTCATCTGCTTTCTCATCCCCAAGAACGTGAAACTCCTCCGGGAGGGGATTGCGCTCCTCGCCTCGGTCGCCGTCCTCTATCTCGGGTTCGCCCTCTTCTCCGTGAAGAGCCTTGAATTCCGCCTGCCGTGGATGGGAAATGGGATCAATTTCGAGCTGCGGCTGTACCATTTCTCGAGCTTCATCCTCCTCGGCCTTTCCGGCTTCCTTTTCCTCATCACCCTGTATTCGACCGTCAAAATGAAGAACGACCCCCGCGTGGGCGAGTATTACGCTTATGTATTTCTGTCCGCCGCCCTGGCCAACGGCGCGGTGCTCGCCGATAACTTCGTCCCCCTGGTCTTCTTCTGGGAAGGCCTGCTCCTGACCCTCTACGGCTTGATCACGATCGGCGGAAAATCATCGAACCGCACTGCGGTCAAGGCGTTCCTCATCAGCGGATTTTGCGATTTCTGCATGATCCTGGGCATCGCCATCCTCTGGTCGATCACAGGCACTCTGACGATATCCCAGATCTCGGTCCAGCCCGAAGGCCTTGCCGTGACGGCGTTCATCATGATGATGATCGGCGCCATCGGCAAAGCGGGTGCCATGCCGTTCCACACCTGGATTCCCGACGCCGCCATCGACGCGCCGGTGACCTTCATGGCCTTTCTCCCCGCGGCGTTCGAAAAACTGCTCGGGATCTATCTCCTGGCCCGGATCACGCTTGACCTCTTCAAGCTCGAGAAAGGAAGCTCTTTGTCCCTTGTCCTCATGATCATCGGCGCCGCGACGATCGTCTTCGCCGTCATGATGGCCCTCATCCAGAAGGACTTCAAGCGGCTGCTGTCCTATCACGCTGTCAGCCAGGTCGGCTACATGATCCTGGGCATCGGCACGGCCATCCCCATCGGCATCGCCGGCGGGATCTTCCACATGATCAACCACGCCATGTATAAATGCGGTCTGTTCCTGAGCGCGGGCTCGGTCGAACACCGCACCGGTACGACCGAATTGAAAAAGCTGGGCGGGCTGAGCAAGGATATGCCTTTGACGGCGTTCGGCTTCTCGGTCTGCGCCCTGGCCATTTCGGGCGTCTGGCCCCTCAACGGCTTTGTCTCCAAAGAAATGATCTTCCACGGCGCGCTCGAGGCCGGATACACTGTCTTCGCCATCGCCGCCTGGGTTGGCGCCATCTTCACCTTTGCCTCGTTCCTCAAGGCCGGCCACTCCGTGTTCTTCGGCCCGAGAACCAAAGAAGTCCCGCCGGTAAAAGAAAGTCCGGCTCCGGTGTTTATCCCGATCCTCATCCTGGCTCTTCTCTGCATCACGTTCGGCGTATTTAATAAACTCCCCCTGGTGAATTTCATCCAGCCCATCCTTGAGGGCCACGTCGAAGCCGGCGAAAACATCGATTTTACAGCCCACGCCTTGAGCGTGTTCAATCCCGTGGCAGGGATATCGATCCTCTGCCTGCTCATCGCCCTCGGCCTGCACTTCACCGGCTGGAAACGCGGCGATAAGAAGGCCTATCTGGCCTCCGAGCCCGTTCACAAGTTCCCGGTGATCAAGCAGATCTACGACCTGGCCGAGGCCCGCGTCTTCGACCTTTACGAGCAGGGCATCATCTTCCTGAGATACTTTTGCCTGGTCCTGTTCAAGGGCATCGACCGGCCGATCGATTTCTTTTTCGAGAAGATCGTCACGAAGACGGGCAGCGCCTTCAGCGGAGTGCTTCAAAAAGCCCACACCGGCCATTACGCGAATTACCTAGCCTGGTGTCTCGGCGGGCTGCTCGCCGTCGCCGCCCTGATTAATTTGCTGATAAAATAGGTGACTTGAATAGATAGAGGAGGATCTTTGATTTTCCTGTTTATCGGCTTGCCTCTCGTGGTCGCCGCGCTCTTCATCATGGGCTTCGGGCTCAAGGCGGCCTAGAAAATCCGCCGATTGTGTAACATATTTTAATGCGTTAACATTAGTCATCAACCGGCTTCTCGGTGATTTCCCGGCGAAGATAGAACGCGTGACCTAAATAACCTAAAAGCTTATTGCAGTGCCTGGGCTACAATCTCAGCCAAATCCAGCACCTGCACTTTTTCACTAGCCTTCAAATCTTTGATGCCGTCTTCAAACATTGTCATGCAATATGGACAGCATACGCAAATA
>Ga0256868_10000160_pt1 | contig 39748 bp, 36 predicted proteins | sample RVTome_13_FD_187341 | JGI IMG/M metagenome (GOLD analysis project Ga0256868, IMG submission 187341) | Soil microbial communities from uranium-contaminated site in the Upper Colorado River Basin, Wyoming, United States - RVT92D227 HiSeq ...
ATATCATCTTTATCAGCTCTTCCGGCATTTAAAACTATTCTGGTAAGGACTATTAAATCAGGAATATAAAAATGCCTGTAACCAAAGTTGTTTTCGTTTAAAACAACAGTCTCTTCCCTGATATTTTCTCCTTTTTTTGAGATATAGCTTATCTCCTTTATAAAATCACATATTCCCTTGTATTTGCTTCCGCTATTACCCATAACACTTCCACCAATGGTACCAGGTATACCGGAAAGCTCGGAAAAGTCGTATCCATTGACTGCAGCCTTAATTACAAATTTTAAAAGATTGTAGGCTGCTCCCGCTATAATTTTACCTCCATCCATAAACTTCAGATAATTAAAGTCGCTCCCCAGTTTTATAAGCACCAGATCAATATATTTATCACTGAATAAAATATTAGTACCATCCCCTATTACTATAAACTCAATTTTATTTTCTATACAGGTCTCAACCATTTTTTTCATATCTTCTATTTTGCGAGCTACAAAATAACATAATACTTTTCCGCCGGCTTTAATTGAGGTTAGCTTAGACGTATCCGCATTAAATACAGTGTTATCCAGTTTAGTATTTTTTATTATTCTCTTAATCTCTTCCCCGGTCATTTTCAATCTTCTCCTAGACCAGCTCCATATTATTTATTTTATTGACTTAAGGTTTTAATATTTCATCCGTAACTCTTGTAATATCTCCAGCTCCCATCAGCAGGACCATATCATTTTGCCTCATATTGCTCTCAAGATATTCAGTTACATCCTGCAGTTTTGGAATATATATTATCTTGTTTTTAAAACCACTGTCTATCAGATTGTCTATTAGAATTTTACCGGTAATACCCGGAATCGGCTGTTCACCCGAACCATAAACATCGGTAATGACCAGAATATCACCCGCGTTAAAACAACTGCCAAATTTATCTTTTAAGTTGGCCAGTCGGGAATATCTATGAGGCTGGAAAACCATAATTATTCTTTTATTCTTTTCTTCTGCAGCTGCCTCCAGAGTTGCTTTTACCTCTGAAGGATGATGGGCATAATCATCAAAGATTACAGCACCTTTTTTCTCCCCTCTTTTTTCAAATCTTCTTTTAACTCCGGTAAAAAATTTCAATATACCAGCGGCTTTCTCCATATCCAGATCCATACCATAACATACCGCAAAAGCAGCCAGGCTGTTTTTTATATTATGAATACCGGGTACGTTTAACTTAATTTTTATTTTTTTTGGTTTTTTCCCTTTACCGATAACCAGAGTATAAGAGGAAGTAAAATTAGAAAATTTTATATTTTCGGCATAAATATTATTTCCAGGATTAATCCCATAATAAATAATTTCTTTATCACCGGACTTAAAGTAATCCTGAATATATGTTTCTTCACTATTTAAAACCACCAGACCTCCTGGCCTGGTATTAGAAATAAATTTTAAAAAGCTTTGTTTTATTTCTTCAATGTTATTATAGAAATCAAAATGATCCTCTTCAATATTGGTAACGACACTTATAAATGGCTTGTATTTCAAAAAAGAACCATCACTCTCACATGCTTCAGCTACTACGTAATCCCCCTTTCCATACCTTGCATTTGATCCAAGTTCATTTAATTCTCCTCCAACCATTATAATAGGATCCAGGCCCAATCCTCTGAAAATTAAAGAAATCATAGAAGTAGTAGTAGTCTTTCCATGAGTTCCAGAAATGGCTATACCCTTCCTGCTATTTAAAATCCAGGCTAATATATCGGAACGGCTAAAAAGAGGAATCCTTTTCTCTTTAGCAGCCTTCATTTCAAGATTATTATCAGGTATCGCTGTAGAATAGACGACTATATCTGCACCCTTAATATTTTTTTTACTATGACCGATGAAAATCTTAATACCTTCATTTTTTAAAACATTGGTATAGCGGGATTCTTTCATGTCAGAACCGGATACCGCAAATCCCATACCATGTAGTACCTGAGCTATTGCACTCATTCCAGCTCCGCCTATTCCGATTAGAAAACACTTCTTACTTGCTTTTAAAATATTACCGGCATTTTCCAATTTAGCACTCCATCAGTTTTGAAGTAATAATCCCTGCGCTATCGATTCCACTACCACTAATTTCTATGTTTTTCATTTCTTTATATTTTTTTCCGTTATTGCCAACAAGTAGTTTTATAGCTTCAATTACTTTTTCCTTATCAAAATCCTTATCCTTAATAAGAATAGCTTTTCCTTTCCTTGCAAGAAAGTCCGCGTTATAGAACTGGTGATTGGCTACTGCGTAAGGGTAAGGTATAAGTATTGAAGGTATATTGCACTCAATAATTTCAGATATGGTATTTGCCCCTGCCCGGGAAATTATCAAATCGGATATTCTGTATATTTCCTGCATCTCATTTATATAGGGAAAAATTCTAAATATCAATTTATCTTTAGATTTAATAACATTATTTTTATTTCTCTCAAGCTGGCTGTAGAAGCGGTTACCGCAAATAAGTAAAATCTGAATATTATTACTACCCTTAAAATAATCACACAGATTTATAACTGTATCATTTATTTTTTCAGCACCCAGACTACCGCCAAAAGCAACAATGGTAAAACGTCCTTTTTCCAGGCCCCACTTCTCAAATTCCGGTCTTATGTTCTTTAACTTCCTTATCGCTTTTCTTAACGGATTTCCGCTAAAAATTATTTTACTTTTTCTTACTTTAAAATATTTGCCGGTATCACTAAAACTAATAAAAATATATTTTGCAAATTTCGAAAAGAAGCTGTTCAACCTTCCTGGAATATAATTTTGTTCATGTAAGGCTATCTTCTTACCCATAAAAATACCAGCTGAAAGAACTGGAGCACAAGAGAAACCACCCATACCCAGTATTATATCAGGTTTAAATTCCAGTACTATCTTAAATGATTGAAAAAAACCCAAAGTTAAACAGTAAAGAAACTTTACTATATTCATAGTCTTTTTAAGTATACTTCCATTTAAAACTAATCCGCGGGATTTCACTGTTTTATAATTTACGTCAAACCCTTTTATAAGTTCTTTTCCTAATCCTCTTTCAGTTCCAATAAAAAGCACTTCAGACATAGGATAATTATCTTTGATATATTCTATTATAACTAAAGCAGGGTACAGGTGCCCACCGGTACCTCCACTGCATATCAATATTTTTTTTCTCATTTAAATTTTACCTGCCAGGTTTAAATCTTAAATTATATTAATTTTCCAAATTATTCTGAGTTCTTTCAGGCAATGTATTATGCCTGGATATATTTAACAGTATACCTACTGCTATCATACTCATAAGAAGTGAAGAACCGCCAAAACTAATAAAAGGAAGCGTTAGACCGGTTACCGGTAGCAGTCCTATGACCACGGAAATATTAATAATCGCCTGTACAATTATAATACTGGTAAGACCTGCTGCCATTATCCTTCCAAAATAATCCCTGGTTTTTATACAAACTCTAATACCAAAAAACATAAAAAGGATAAATAAGATTACTATGAGTATGGTACCTACCAGACCTAATTCTTCACCGATAATGGCAAAAATAAAATCAGTATGTGCTTCAGGAAGATAAGAATATTTTTGTACACTATTACCCAGGCCTACCCCTGTTAAGTTTCCCGAACCCAAAGCAATCAATGATTGTGAAATTTGGAAATTGACCTCTCCAATCTCTCCACTTCCATGAATTAAGGCAACTATTCTATCAATAAAAGCAAAAAGTCTTTCTCTCCTGTAATCTTCTAAAAATAAATAGCCAACTGTTACCACAAGCCCTATAAATCCCAGACTAAATAAATGCTTAAACTTTACCCCACCAACAAATAAAACTACAAATACGACTAATCCTATAACTACCATTGTACCCAAATCAGGTTCCAAAAATATTAAAATAGCGACTATACACAGAGCAAAAAATGATGGGAAAATTATTCTCTTAATATATTTATTATCTTTATATTTCTTATCAAGTTCATTACTAAAAAGTATAACCAGAGCTATTTTCACAAATTCAGAAGGCTGGACACTAAAAAACCATAAATTTAACCATCTTGTGTAACCATTAATCTCAATTCCAAAACCGGGAATAAAAACCAGAGCAAGCAGCCCAATTGATAAAAGAATTATAATGTTAGAAAATCTTTTATAATAATGGTAGTTTATTTTTGAAGCTAAAATAAAAAAAACAAAAGATATCGTCCACCATATTACCTGTCTTCTTATGAACCAATAGGGATCGTTAAAATATCTCTCTCCTACTGAAATAGAAGAGCTAGATATCATTATTAAGCCTATTATTGATAATATTAAGGTTAAGATAAACAGAAAATAATATTCTATATCAACTTTTAAAAAACTATATCTTTTAATATTGCTTCTCTTTTCCATGGCACCTTATTTTTTTGAAGTTACCAGGTTTTTAAACCTATCCCCTCTTTCTTTATAATCCCTGAACATATCCATACTGGCACAGGCAGGAGAGAGCATTAGAACTTCTCCGGGACCGGCGACTTCAAATCCTTTTTTAACTGCAGCTTCGAACGTTTTACATTTATATATTTTATAATCATGACAACTACCCATAGCAAGGCCGTAGATCCTGGGTGCAGTTTCTCCTATTAAGATTAAATTTTTGACTTTTTTATTTAGAATCTGAATCAGTCCGGAAAAATCCATATTTTTATCTTTCCCGCCCATAATCAATGTAATTTCTTTACCAAAGTCATTAATGGCTACCGAAGTAGCATCCGGATTCGTTGATTTCGAATCATTAAAGCATCTTATATTTTTTATAAAACCCAGGTATTCCATCCTATGGTCCAGGGGCTTAAAATTTTTAATTGTTTTTTCAATACTTTTTTTATTTATATCCATTAACACCGCCGGTGCGATAGAAGCCATTATATTAGATATATTATGTCTGCCCTTTAAAAAAGAGCCTTTTATATCTATTTCCCCGCTGCTACCTTCTATCCGGTAGGAAATATGCTTATCTCTATAGAATAGATTTGCATCATCTTTCGGTTCAAGGCTAAATTTAACTATTTCCGGCAGATTATTTTTCTTTTCAGAAATAGCTTTAATTTTTTTATTTATATATTGGTCATCAATATTAATAACTGACCAGTCATCCTTATTCTGGTTTGCCAGAAGCTTTAATTTCAAATCACCATAGTTTTCAAAAGTCTCGTGCCTGTCTATATGATCGCTTGTGATATTTAATATCACACTGATATGAGGTTTGAATTTATATGTTTTCTCCAGCTGAAAGCTGCTGACTTCTATCACCCGGATTAAATCTTTCTTTAAGCTGTTACTATTGCTTTCAGTATTTATTGTATCAATTAACGGCAGCCCAACATTCCCACATACTATACAATTTTTTCCGGAGTCATTAAAAATTCTCCCAATAAGAGTAACTACTGTTGTTTTGCCATTGGTTCCTGTCACGGCTATCGTCCTATTTTGCTCTTCTTTACTTAGCAGCCTCCATGCAAGCTCCAGTTCACTCCAGACAGAAATTTTATTCTCCAGGGCAAGTTTTACTATTGAAACATTATCAGGAACTCCGGGACTAACTATTACGAGATCTGCACTTTTTATAACCTCTTTTTCTACTGATATGTCTTTACCAAGTATTATTTTTAAATTATTACGTCCGGTATATGGATACTCCCCAAACGCGTCTTCCAGATTCAGTTCAGGATTATTGTCAATTCCGGTTATAGACAAACATAAATCAAGTAACTTTTTTATTACAGAAATCCCTGTCTTTCCGAGGCCAATCACCAGTAAATTTTTATCCTTAATAAGATTAAATCTTTCTTCCATTTTTTAATCTATGAATTTTAAGTAATAAATAAAAAATCCTACTCCAGCAAATAAGATACACACAAGCCAGAACCTTATGATAACCTTAATCTCAAGCCACCCGAGAAGTTCAAAATGATGGTGAATGGGAGCCATTTTAAACACTCTCTTCTTAAAAATCTTAAACCATAAAACCTGAATAATTACCGACAGTGTCTCGATAACAAAAAGCCCTCCGATTACAATTAACAAAATTTCCTGTTTTAAAATTATTGCGACTGCCGCTATCAGTCCCCCCAGCCCAAGTGAGCCGGTATCTCCCATAAAAATTTCGGCCGGAGCTGTGTTCCACCATAAAAACCCTATACATGCAGCCAGCGTTCCTCCACCAACTACTGCAATATCTATCCCATAAGAAATATCAAGTACGGACCATTCCAAAAACGCAATAAAACAGAATACAGCCAGAACAATCGAGGAAGCCCCGGCAGCAAGACCATCGAGACCATCGGTCAAATTAACCGCATTAGTGGTGCTGATAATAATTAATACAACAATAATATAATACCAGTTTCCCATTTCAATCTTCATATCGGTAAAAGGTATACCTATGTAAGTACCGGCATCAAGTATATATTTTGAAAACAATATGAAATATACACATACTACAGCCAGAAGAGATATCTTTACCCACCCCCTTAGACCAAGCGATCTCTGTTTTTTTAATGCCATATAATCATCAATAAATCCTATCAGGCTGCACAGGAGTAATATGGAAAGAGCAAATATTCCCTCTATACTGTAAACTTCATGACGGTAATATTTAATAAGGCTCACCGCGGTAAATGCAGTTATGGAAGACAGGACAAATATTATACCACCCATGGTCGGCGTACCTGTTTTAACAGAATGTGTTTTTGGACCGTCAATGCGAATCTTTTCTCCAATTTTTTTATTCTTTTGAAACTTTATAAATAGAGGTGTAGCAAGTAGCGATAATAAACCTCCTATTATTATTGATAAAAATATCCAGGTCATATATTAGTTCCTATTCATATTAAATTTATAATATCTTCCATTTTATTTGCTCTCGAACCCTTTATTAAAACCAAATCCCCGGACTGGAGCAAACTGCCTATCTGTCCACTTAGTTCTTTTTTATCCTTAAAATAAAAACATAGATTTTTATTTTTATTAAAATCACTGCTTTTACTGTAACCCCTGCATATATTACTGGCAAATTCACCAAATGCTATCAATACATCCACCTTTTTTTGGGATAAATACCTTCCAACTTCCCGATGAAACCTGGGTGAACCACTACCCAATTCCAGCATATCTCCCAATATGGCCACACTCCTCATATTTTTCTTTTCCGAAATTAAAATCAGTGTATCAACAGCTCCTTTAACAGAAAGGGGACTGGCATTATAACAATCATTTATAATTATTTTATCTTTTTTCTTTATAATTTCCATTCTGGACCCCTCAATAAGCGCCCCCTCAATTCCTGCTTTTATTGTTTCACCGCTGATATTTAAATATGAGCATACAGCTGCTGCGCAACAGGCATTGTATATATTATGATAACCTGGAATATTCAAACCCACATTTGTGATTCTATTATCACCTTTAAAGAAATTAAAGTTGAATCTCCCCATCTCATCTACATTTTCTTCTATAAAATTAAATGCGATATTATTATTTCTCCCGAATCTTATAACCCTGCAATTAACTTTCTTTTCTATCAAACTGCTGTATCTGTCATCATTATTTAAAAATAAAACTCCGTTATTTTTGTAAAGAATTTCCGCCATTTCAGCTTTTGCCATCGCTATTTCCCGTAAGTTTTTAAAAAAAGTTATGTGCGATTCCCCTACAGCCGTAATCGCTCCGATATCAAGATTACATATACTGGAAAGCATTTCTATCTGACCTTTACCCCTCATACCCAGTTCGGCAATAAAAAAGTCCGTTCTGCCATCAATTTCCAGAATCGATTCTGATACTCCGATTTCAGTATTGTAGTTTCTGGGAGTAAATTCAACTCTATGCTCTTTATTTAATATGCTTACCAGAAAATTTTTAGTTGTAGTCTTACCCACACTTCCAGTTATACCTATAACCGTTGGATTAAATTTACGTATATAGTTGTGAGCAATATTTTTTAGAAAATTTAAATTATTATCCGCCTGTAAGATTACAAGATTATCTAAATTTTCAGTTTTACTACTCCTTTTCCATAGCTCTAATTTTCCTTTATATCTCGATTCAAATACAAAACCTCCGGCATCTTTTTTTAAGGCTGATTCAATAAAATTATGGCCGTTATAATTTTCACCCGTAAGAGGAATAAAAAAATCCCCTTTTTCTATGGTTCTGGAATCAGTCGATATACTTTCGATATAATTTTTTTTATTTCCTGAAATTAAATTACAGTTTGTCCAGTATATTATACTTTCAATTTTTATTTTTTCTTTCATCTTTCCCCGCAGCCCACTCATTTACGACATTCTTATCACTAAAAGGTATTCTGTAATCTTTGAACTCCTGGTAATCTTCATGGCCCTTTCCGGCAATAAGAACTACATCATTTTCCAGTGCCATTTCCAGAGCTATAAATATTGCTTTTTTCCTGTCAGTTTCTTTAATATATTCTTTACTGTCTGATTCAATTAGACCTTCTTCTATCATACTTATTATGGAGTCCGGTCTTTCAGACCTTGGGTTATCAGAAGTTAAAACCGTAAAGTCAGAATACTGCCCTGAAATCCGGCCCATAATTTTTCTTTTCTTCCTGTCACGATCACCACCGCATCCAAAAACCGATATAATTCTCCCCCCCGGTTTCAATATTTGCCTTATAGTCGACAGTACATTTTCCAGACCATCCGGTGTATGGGCATAATCTACTATCACTATTAATTTTTTACCGGAATCTAGCCTTTCAAATCTACCTCCTACCCCATGCAAAGATCTTATGCCTTCCTTAATAGAACTGTCCTTTATACCCATATCGATACATACACTAACAGCTGCCAGAATATTATAGATATTAAAATATCCGCATAATGGAGACGAGATATCAAACTTTATACCACCTGAAGTATTTATTTTCATCTCAATTCCAGAAGTTGAATTTCTTATATCACTTGCCCAAACACTCGCCCTATCCGATTTAATTGAATAAGATAACTTTTTAAGATCAGTAGATTTAAAAATTTCTTTTCCATAACTATCATCAATATTAATAACCGCTTTTTCTCCTCCATACATTTTTCTGTATTTCCCCATAAACAATTTCTTTTTTACATTAAAATAACTGGTCATATCTTTATGATAATCCAGGTGATCCTGAGAAAGATTTGTAAACACAAAATAATCAAATCTAAGATAATCAATCCTGTGTAAATCTATCGAATGAGAGGATACCTCCATACAGGCAGCATCTATTTTTTTTTGACTGCTTCTTTTAAAAAAGTCATTCAAATCAGGAGATTCAGGAGTAGTACGGTCAAAAAAAGTTTTTTTACCATCCAGAAAAGACTCTACGGTGGTTATAAGCGAAGTTTTCATTCCTGCCTTATTTATAATAGAGTCCATAAGATAACAGGTAGTTGTCTTCCCATTGGTTCCAGTAACGCCAATTAGCTTAAATGATTTACTGGGATCTCTGTAGAAATTTTTACATAAAACCGGTAATATTTTTCTGGTACTGCTGACTATAACCTGGGTTATATATGAAGGAACATCTACTTTTCTCTGAACCATTAATGCAGTAGCCCCGTTAGAAACTGCTTCTTCAGTAAAATTATGTCCGTCATATTTTAAGCCTTTAATAGCAATAAATAAATTATTTACCATTACATTTTTAGAATTTATGGAAAGACTTTTAATATCCATATCTGTACTTCCATAAATCTTCTTATAATCTATATTTTTCAGTAAGCCCTGTAATTTCATTTTCTTAAACCACCAGTATTATTAATAAGTCTTTACTCTCTTTAAAGAAAACTCCATTATATCTCTGAAGGCAGGGGCTGCCACAGTTCCGCCCCAGACTGTATTTTCGCTGCCCTGTGGTTCATCCACCACTACAATTACTGCAACTTCAGGGTCCTCATAAGGAGCAAAGCCAATAAAAGAGGTTATTTGCCTTCCCTCATTATAACCAACTCCATTTATATTGACTTTTTCAGCGGTACCTGTTTTTCCACAAACCTTTACCCCGCTTATCTGGGCTTTTGTTCCCGTCCCTCCTTCTACTACAGCAAGCATCATGTCCTTAATCGAATTTGCTGTCTCTGAACTTAAAATCCTACTTCCTTCTTCCATCTGTGTGACATCATCTTCTTCATTTTCCAATAATTTTACTTCCTTTACAATGGTGGGAGTGACAAGATATCCCCCATTTGCAATGGCACAAACTGCTCTCAGCAGCTGAAGAGGAGTTACCGAAATATTCTGTCCTATAGCCAGCGCTCCTATAGTTGATGCGGGCCAGGTTTTATAATCATAAAAAAGCCCTCTTTCTTCTCCGGGTAATTCTATTCCTGTTGGTTCGCCAAATCCAAATTTCTTAATACCTTCCCAGAATATTTTTTCTCCCATGCTAAGAGCAATTGTAACAGCCCCCACATTACTGGAATACTTTATTATTTCCTCGGTAGTATAACTGATATAATAAGTCCTGAATATTTCTTTAATTACCCTATCACCAACCCTAATAGAAGGAGCTAAACTAAACATCTGATATCTGCCGACCGAATTATTTTCTATTGCTGATGAAACGTTAATTATTTTAAAAGTAGAACCCGGTTCATAGTTGAAAGATATACCTAATATCTTATAAAGCTCCGGATCAGCCTCTTCGTAATTATTTAAATCAAAACCGGGATAGGATGCCATTGAATAGATCTCACCACTTTTAGGGTTCATTACTATGGAAATTGCCCTCAAAGCATTATATTCCGATACAATTTCTTCCAGTTTTTCCTGTACGATATATTGAATCTGTGAATCAATTGTAAGAACCACATCTTTACCGTCAATAGGCTCTTTATATGTATTATCTTCCACCGGGATTATATTACCAAAAACATCTTTTTCAAAAGTTACTTTAACATCAATTCCCCTTAAAATTTTTTCATACTGTAACTCAATTCCGGAAAGCCCGTTATTATCAACTCCTGTAAACCCGATTATTGAGGCTGCGATATCATTTAAAGGATAATACCTCCTGGCCTCACTCTGGATATACACACCTGGAAGGTTGTACTCCATAATTCTTTCGGCTTTTTCTGCGGAAACCTTTCTCTGTATGTACACAAATCCTAAATCTTTGTTTTCCAGCTTTTCTTTTATGTTTCCCGCATCCAGTTCCAATATCTCTGCTAAAATTTCAGATTCGTATTTAGAATCAACGACTAATTTTGGATTCGCATATACAGTCTTTTCATTTAAGCTTATCGCCAGTTCAACTCCATTTCTATCCAGTATTTCACCTCTTTTCGAGCTAAGGACAAATTCACCTACATGTTGAAATTCCGCATAACTTATGAACTCTGAAGCATTTAGATACTGAATTGAAACCAACCTATATATTATTAACAAAAAAGTCATCGAAAATAAAATAAACAGGAAATATATTCTTTTCCTGTTTATCCTGATATTATTATTATTCCTAAGCATTTCTTAAACTAACATAATAATTAGGGAATAAAAAATGTCAATACACTTTCTGATACCACAAGCACTATATCCTGAATATAATAAATTGTTCCTAAGAAACTGTCATAATTTTTAACTGCGGTATTTGTATTATTGGATATGTAATTATAAATTTTCTCATTATTCTCAAGCCCACTATCTGAAATCTCAACTATCTTAAAATTATCAGCCATATTCATATTTAAATCCTCTTCAGCTGTTTCAATAATTCTTGATGGCGACTTTAGCTCTGATATTTTCAGCTGTAAGCGGTCGCTCCTTTCATCTTCTAAAGAAATCATTTCATCAATTTCATATATATTTTTTTGGTAACTTACACTCTGTATTTTTAGCCCGATATTTAAAAGAATTCCCAGACAGGCAAAAATTATAACTATAACAAATATGTAAAACAGACCAATATTGCTATATACTATTTTTTCTTCCTCTCTTCCGCTATCCGGTGTCTTTACCAGATACAAGAGAGGATATGATTTTCTTCTATAAATTTCTTTTTCTTCTGCCAGTCTTAAGTTCATTTCACAAAATTATTCGTGTAACTTTTTAATAAATATAATCTACAACTTTTCTAAAACTCTCAGCCTTGCGCTTTTTGAACGAGGATTCAGGCTAATCTCTTCAGGCTTCGGTCTAACTGCCTTTCTGGTAATAATCTCAGCTCTTTTTTCCTTACCACACATGCATACCGGAAAATCCGGGGGACAGGTACATGTACCCTTATATCGTAAGAAACTATTCTTTACTATTCTATCCTCAAGGGAATGGTAGGATATTATTACCATTCTTCCTCCTCTTTCTAACATTTCAAAACCATCTTCAATTGCCGTTTTTAAATTATCAAGTTCTTTGTTTACTTCTATCCTGATTGCCTGAAATATCCTTTTTGCCGGATGACCTTTTCTGTAATATCTTAATTTCTTAGGTATGGAACCTTTTATAATCTCCGTAAGTTCCCCGGTAGTTTTTATAACCCCGGCCTTTCTATAACTTACGATGTTTCTAGCAATTAACCTGGACCATTTCTCCTCTCCGTATTTTTGGAATATCTCTATTAATTTTTTTTCAGGATATTCATTCACCACATCAAACGCACTTATATTACAGTTATCTCCAAATCTCATATCCAATTTTTCATTTCTAAGATAGCTAAACCCCCTTTTTGATTCATCAATCAGAAAAGAGGATAATCCAAGATCAAGTAACATTCCGTCTATACTTTTTATATTTATTCTTTTTAAAATTTTTTTAATATTTGCAAAGTTATCATTTATCAGGACCACATTTTTGGAAAATTTCTTTAGTTTGCTGGTGGCGGTGCTTATAGTCTGGCTATGAAGTTCAACTCCAATTATTCTGCCTGTGGGGGCAATGACTTTAATTATTTCTATAGTATGACCCGCACCGCCAAGTGTTCCGTCAAAAACGATATCGCCCTGCTTTAAGTTTAAATAATATAAAACCTCCTCTAAAAGAACCGGTACATGAATCTCTCCCAAATTCATTAATGACACTCTTTTAAAGCTCTAATTTTTCAAATACATCCGTGTTTTTCTTATATTTAGATTCCGCAATACCGTAATATTCCTGCCAATTCTCTTTATTCCATATTTCAGCTCTATTTGAAACACCCACCATAACAATATCTTTCTCAAACACTGCATAATCTATTAAATTCTGGGGTATTCTGATTCTTCCCTGCTGATCCATGGTCTCTTTGACAGCAGAACTAAAAAACCATCTTTTAAATCCCTGAACATCGCCTTCGGCAACTTTGTTTTCAATTATTTTTTCATCAATTTTTTCCCATTTTTCCATTGAAAACAAACAAAGGCACTTTAAACCATATCCCTTTGATATCATCAAGCCTTTTACAAATTCTTCTCTAAATATAGAAGGTACAAAAACCCTTCCTTTACTATCAATTGTCCGCTGATAGGTTCCTGAAAACACTCTTTACCCCATTTCCTATTTATTCTTTAGGGATTTACATCCTTTTCCCTCCACTTATCCCCACATCACAACAATAAAATACCACACAAATATCAATTTGTAAACTATTTATTTAAAAAAATATGAAAGTAATTATGATTATTTAATTTAGTATTTATTTAATAGTAATATATAACTATATATAGCTAATTTTTGTATGGTTTACCTAAATGCTACACTACATATAGTCGGGCAGGTAATATTTCATATATGTGGTTATTTATAAGGTAGCAGGCAGTAGATAATTAAAAATTTTAATTCTTTACAAAAACCTTTAGTTTTCTTTTCCTAAATCCAGTTCTTTTGTGACAAGTTTACCGTCCTCAGACTTGGTAAGTTCTTCTATCTTACCCTCGGCTTCATTTAATTCTTTTAGACAATTAGAAGAAAGTTTTATACCCATTTCAAATTTTTCCATTGATTCTTGCAGAGATATGTTTTCGTCTTCAAGTTCCTTAATAATTTCTTCTAACTTTTTAATAGACTCTTCAAAACTCATTTTTTCAATTTTCATTTTTTAAACCCAATTCTATTTTTTTATATATTTTATCGAATATTTTTGCATTAAGTACCCCATCCTTGAGCATTATTCTAACCTTCTGACTAATCTTTACCTCATTTACGCTTTTAATATTTTTATCCTCTTTCGCTTTATATATTATAGCAAAACCACGATCTAATATGGCGATAGGATTTTTCTCCCGTAAATTTTCTAATATAAACTTAAACTTACTTTTTTTAAGGTTAAAAAAATTTCTTATATCCGAAATCATTCTTATATCTATGTTCTTGATTGCCATTTTATAGACGTAAATTTTTTTTAATATATTTTTTTCATCTATCAAGTGCCTGTAGCCGGATACTTTTTTTTCTCCTGTCCCGATAAGTCTTTTCATATTTTCTATTAATTTATTGCGGAGTTCACCGGCAGTCTGGGTAAATTCATTTACTAGAGCCTCTGGTTTTATAAAGATTCTTCTTTTAATTAAAAAATTGACCTCTTTTTTAAGAAGAGCTATTTTTAAATTAATCAGATTTTTAATCTTTTTATTGACTTCCCTCAAATATCCCACTTTTTCCATTTTATTTAATATAACCAACTGCCCGGCAACCGAAGGTGTAGCAGCACGCACATCGGCCACAAAATCGGAAATAGTATAATCTGTTTCATGTCCAACCGCTGAAATCAGGGGCAAGGGACAATTAAATATTTTTTCAGCAAGTTTTTCAGTATTGAACGCCCATAAGTCTTCCATTGAACCTCCTCCTCTGGCTAATATTATTACATCCACTCCATACTGACACAAATCATCTATCGCCTCACAGATTTCATCACCTGAGGTAATCCCCTGAACATTAACATCCCTTACTATAAGATGGAAATTTTCAAATCTATCTTTCAAGACTAAAATTATATCCCTTATTACTGCACCCCCGATAGAGGTTACTATACCTATTTTCTTTGGGAGAATGGGAATATTTTTTTTATGTATCCGGTCAAAATATCCCTTTTTTTCTAATTTTTCTTTTAACTGTTCAAATGCTAAAATAAGTGAACCCTTACCTACGGGCCTGGCATCTACAGCTACTATCTGGTATTCTCCTCTTTTTTCATAAACAGAAACATAACCATTTATTAAGATATGCAAGCCATCTTCTATATCAAAAAGTAAATTTTTATTACTCCCATGAAACATAACTACCTTAATCTTGGAATTCTCATCCTTCAAATCAAAGTACATATGTTTCCCGTCATGGAAATAAAAATTACTTACTTCTCCTTCCAGCCATATATCAGGGTAACTTATTTCAAGATTTTTTCTTATCTCAAGATTAAGCTCACTAACTGTGTAGATTTTTGATTTTAAGGTTTTAATACCTTCCATTTAGCTATTCACTGCAGATTCCAGTAAATAATCATTATTTGGGTTCTGCTTTCTTCCAGACCTTTAATTAAGACATTGACAACCTTATCTTTTTCCTTGCTGGAATATGTAAATTTAAATACGGGGATATTTTCATTCTCAGAAGTCACAAATTCTTCTTCGACTTTTTCTGAACTTTCTTCGAATATTACAGCTCTGCTCCAGATTGACTGAACTTTTTTATCCTTATAATATTTTTCCACTTTTTCAGAATTGTCCGTTATTTCCAATAATATATAGAATAAATTTTCATTACCTTCTACTGACTCCGCTTTTAATAATTCAGACTCAGGGTAAAAAAAACTACTTAAAACTTCTAAAAAACCTTCACTCTCCAGAAGATTATCGAATTCTTCCTCCGGATTATTTTCTGAGCCATCGCTTGTTACTTCTGAAGTTTCATTACCTTGAGTAATTTCACCTTGCTGGGTGTCATCAGAATTAAAACATGAAGCTGTAACTATCGGCACCAGTAAAAAACAAATAATTAAAGAGGTGATATATATTTTTTTCACTTTCATATTTTTCTAAACCGATAAAACAAATTTAAAAAAAATCCTAACCATTAAAAACTTAAAATAATTTCAAAACCCTGACATTTTCCTTTATTTATTTAAAGGGTTTACTTATAAATTTTTTAATCTCAGGTAAAAATTGTATCATAGAATAGAGAGTATAACCAATAAGTATTGTACTTCCGATAGAATCATTAATTATTAATAATAAGATAAAAATTATTTATAGACATTTTGATCGTCATTATACCAATAAAACTTAAGACTTAGCTATTTTTATTTGGTACTGTAGTAGTTCCCTTTTTAACAGAAGATTTGGCTTCTGACTTTTTATTATCTTTCTCTTTTTTTGTTGAAATACCGGCAGCATTATTAAAATTCCCCGATTTTGATTTATAATCTGTAGTATAAAATCCGGATCCTTTAAAAATTATTCCCACAGGCGAAAATAATCTATTAGTATTAGAATCGCAATAAATGCATTTTATATTGTCATTACATCCAGCTTTTTGAAATTTATCAAAAATTCTTCCGCAGTTTTCACATTTATAGCTATATATAGGCATATATTTATTTCCCCCTTTAGCAAAATTATTTAGAAAATATATATCAATTAAAGATTTTAGTCAAATATTGGAAATGACTTATAGCCAATATTAAAAATAACTTTTATAATAGCCTGTGATTGTTAAATCCTGTATTTCTGTAACCAGATGAAAAAAAGAAATATACTAATTATAATTATCTTAACTTTAATCCTTACGATAGTTTCAATAACAACCCTGCAAAAAAAACCGGATATTGAAAATATTTACTTAAGTTCCAGTAAAGACTCCAGTTTTAACGAATTAAGTCAGGACAACCACGACTACTTTAACAGCCGGGATTCAAATATCTATCTTATAATAGACGTAAAGCACCTTACCACTGAAGATGAAATAAAAGTCGAATGGGAAAAAATTGAAGATAATTCTAACGAAATAATCCAGAGTAATACCGTAAAACCGGAGCAAAAGGGTTCAGGAAAGATTATAATCCTTTTGGTCAAAAAAAATGGTATTTATTCTCCCGGGAGCTACAACGTAAAGGTTTACTTAAATAGAGATAATAAAATTTCCGAAAAATTCTATATTTTAAGATAAGGTTTAGCTTATTTTCTTATATTCAGATCCTACTTTACTAAATTCGCTTTTTACCCTTTGAAATATTAACTCCAATATTTCATTTACTACATTATCAAGATTATAGTTTTCAATGATTTTAACTTTTTTCTCTTTTGCCAATTTCTCTATATAATCCTGAATCATCATGATTTTGTCCAGATGCTTAATATATCTTTCCATGGGCCTTGAACCCTGAGTTTCAAAAGTCCTCTTGGTGAAATGCTCTTTATGAATATCTTTATCAGACACCGATATAACTATCTGCTGAATTATAGCCCTGGATGAATATTCTCTAAGATCCAAATAACCGGGCACTACATGTGCGCCTTCTATAACAATATCTGATTTTTCTTCAATATTTCTTTTTATTATTGCTTCTATACCTACATTAACTGCCAATACCTGTTCCCTGAAACCCAGGATAACCGGTTCTACTCCAGTAGGAGGAAGAGTTAAATTCTTATATGCATTAAAAGAAGAACCTCTAAGAGGCCTGATTAATTTCTCCGACACCGAAGCTCTCATAACTTCTCTTATAGCATCAGTAGAAGCTATTCTTGTTATATTTAATCTATTTGCCAGTATAGTAGCTATAGTCGATTTTCCAACACCGGTTGATCCGCCGATAAGTATTATAACCGGTTTTTCAAGTTTACCAACAGATTGCCAAAGTAAATATCTCTCAGCGTATTCCAAACTGACTTTATCTTTTATAAACCTGAACGCCAGTGACCTTAATTCACCAAGAGACAGTGAGTATATCTTATTTTTTAGAAAATAATCCTGAATTTCAAGCGCAATTTTATGGGCAGTCAAAATATCCAAACCGGTTACAGAAATAGACGAAGCAAGTATTCCTTTTGAAAAGGGCAAGCCGCCTTTTTTATCTGAGATTACTATTACCCTGGGGTTTGCTTCACTTTCATCTCTTGAATCCATATTGATCTTTCTCCTTTGAGAATATATTTTTTAATTCCTTTTCTAGCAGCTTATTGCCGCCTATTACTATAGGAATATTATTCATATATATTATTTCTTTTTTATGTTTAAAAGCATAATCTGTTACAACATCTACCGAAGCTGCCTTTAATTCTGTCATTATTGTGTCATAATCCTTACTTTTTTCTAAGTCCTTTCTAAGTTCTTCTCTATTTCCCAGATTAAAACTCATCTTGATAACACTACAGTTAAAATTGTTCTCTATATAATCTCTAATAATAGGTTCAACAATTTTACTGGCGGTCATAGCTATAAAAACTTTTTTACCATTAATATCGGATAAAGGCTCCGGTCTAAAAATCGTTTTTATAATACTGGCTTTCGGATTAATCTTTTTTATTTCTCTTTCTAAAAAAATTATCTTGTCCCGATCTGCCAATGGCTTCTCACACATTGTAATTATTATCAGGTCCGAAGATAGTATTCTATAAATTCCCAAATAGCCTATTATATTTTCCCAGTTCTGGCCGGCACCTATTACACAGATAGTGGCATCTGCTTCTACATCCGGAACAGAGGCACCGCTTCCTTCTACTATTATTAGGTCAGGATTTAATTTTTCAGCAACACTTATACCTTCCTTTATGTTCGACATAAAAACTTTACCTCCAAAACCACCGCCGCACCTTCTGCAACCAACAGCAGTGACCTTACTTGTAAGAGCATCTTCTATATAATCCGAACTTGCATGCATCCCCTTATTACTGATATCAAGGAGATATTCAGGTGTAATATTTATTTTATTACCCTTGATAATCTGAGGGTTTTTAGGTCCTCCCCTTCCCATAGCAATGATACATACATTAACATCCTCAGAAGTATATATTTTAGATATAAAAGAACTAACCGCAGTTTTGCCAATTCTTTTACCTGTTCCAATAATTGCTATGGTGGGTTTGCTGCAGTGTATATTTTCTTTCTCATAAGAAAATAAAAAGTCAGGACCTATATAACTGCATTTATTTGCAAGACAAAAAGAAGCTATTTTCATTCTAATTACGTAATTTACCACAGGTTCGTCACTTAAATCATAGACAACGTCAGGTTTGAAATATTTAAGTGCTGCTTTAAAATCCGTATCAATATCCTTAATTCTATAAACCTTCTCGCCGAAAAAACCCTCGATATTGTTTATCGCCAATTTCTCGGTTCCACCCAGGAAGACAATGCCCTTAAAATTGCCTTTATAGATTTTTTTAAGCATTGCAATTGCATCATAGGTTACCTGCGGGTAATGCTCTCCATCTATTAATGCAATCAGATCTTTATCCTTATTGTTTTTTCTCTTTAATAAACTTATCACAGAGTTTACTCTTCTTCCCAATTCTTTCTACACCTAAAATTTTTTCTATTTTATCAAAAGGCGACCTTCTATATATATCGATTTCTTTCTCTCTTACATAGATAATATTATAACTTGGTTCAATTTTTCCCCTTAATCTAAGACAAGAAACTGTCCCGGCAGTAACTACCAGCAGGTCCTCTACTCTCCATAGATACGGTACATGTTTATGTCCACATAACACCATATCCACTCCGGCATCAACTAAGGTTTCCAGAACATCACCGGCATCATTTACAATATTCCTTTCCCTACCTGTATTTGGAACTGATATCAAGTGGTGATGCATGGCAAAGATTTTAAAATTATCATTATTACATTTATTGAATTCATTTTTAATCCATTCATAATGTTCCCTGCCAATTTGTCCGTTATCCAGATCAGGTTCACTTGAATCAGCTGCAACAATGGTCACATTACTACCGCTAAATGAAATATATCTGCTGCCAAAAATGTCTTCAAAATGCAGGTATCCTACATTCCTGGAATCATGGTTTCCTAATTGGACCAGTAGATTTTTACACTTTATAGGAGAGAGATAATTCTTTAAAGTATCGTATTCCATCCTGAAGCCATTGGCAGTAAGATCTCCTGTTATAACCACTATATCGGGACAGAGTTCATTTATTTCATCAATACACCTGGTGAGAAGACTGGGCACAAAATGCTTTTCCCCAACATGAATATCAGAAATTTGAACTACTACTGTTTCCTTAGTATTTTCTGTCATCACTTTCCCTTTCAAATATACATTTTCAGTCGAAATAGTTTTTTTACTTCTAATAAATTATACCATGAAATTCTTTTTCAAAAATTTGTATTCCTGTCTATGTCTATAGTTCTAAAATATAATCCACAACCAATCAGTTACAAAAAAGGCATCAAGAAACATTCTTTTAAACTATCAATATGCCAAACATAATTATTTTATAATCCTATACCTAATTAAGTCCTTATACCATATTGCACTGTCCTTTAATATCCTCTCCTGTGTCTTGTAATCTATAAAAATAATCCCGAATCTTTTGGAATAACCATGCTGCCATTCAAAATTATCCATTATAGACCAGATGAAATATCCTCTTACGTCCGCCCCCTGTTCATTCAGTTTGGCAATCTCCATTAAATGCCTTTTAATATAATCTATCCTTTTAACATCGTGTACCCTTTTCCCGCTAGAAAGGATATCATCAAATGCAGCGCCATTTTCCATAATATAAATCGGTATTCCTGTATATTCCTGCTTTAGTCTTTTTATAAGATTATATAAAGGTTCCGGCCAGATGTTCCAACCCATGGTAGTTTTTTCAAAATTGCTCCTGGCATTCTCAAAGCCAAATTTTGAATCCCTGGAAAACTTAATAAGATCACTCGCATAATAATTTACTCCCAGAAAATCATTTTTAACTGATATTTTCTCCAAATCTCCATCACATATAAAATCAAACTCACCTACAAATTTATTAAATACTTTCTTCATGTCCTCGGGATAAGAAGATTTAAAAATAGGATCCAGAAACCATCTATTAGACATGCCATCAGATCTATAAGCCGCTTCTACATCTTCCTTAGAGTCAGATACAGGATAGGCGGGAATCAAATTAAGAGTTATTCCAATTTCACTATTTTTGAAGTCATACTTTCTAAAAGTTTCAACCGCAGCGCCATGAGAAAGTAGAATATGATGTGCAGCTATCAAAGCTTCTCTCATGTCTTTATGTCCTGGAGCGTGTATTCCTTCCGCATACCCATAAATTGGCTGGCAATATGGCTCATTGTGTGTTAACCATAATTTTACAGAAGTATTAAGTTCTTCAAATACCTTTGCAGCATATTCTACAAACCACTTAACTGAATCTCTTTTTAACCATCCACCTATCTCATAAACCCATATCGGCATGTCCCAATGATAAAGGGCGGCAACTGGTTTTATATTTCTTGCAATAAGTTCATTTACCAAATTTTTATAAAATTCCATTCCTTTTGGATTATAAGTACCCCTTTTCGGAAAAATCCTGGGCCATGATATTGAAAATCTATATGCATTTATACCAATATCTGACATTAACTTTATATCTTCTTTATATCTATGATAATGATCACATGCAATATCACCGGTATGTCCTTTATATATTTTTCCAGGAATCTTGCAGAATATATCCCATATGGAAGGACCTTTTCCATCTTCCGCAGCAGCCCCTTCTATTTGATAGGACGATGTTGCTATACCAAAAACAAAATTTCTTTTGAATTTCTTTCCCATTTTACCTCCATTTACCACTGCTATTATTCTTTAATATATCTCTTTTGAAGAAAAACAAACCTTTATTATACAAAGATAAGATTAAAAGATTTATCTAAGGAAGTAAAGATAATCAAAGAAGAAATTTAGAGTAGAAAAAAATTTATTTGAACAGGGAGTAATGTAAGGATACTGGATACTATGAATAAGATATAAAAAAATAGCTGCAGTTAAAATAAAAAAGATATAAAAAATGTTACTCTAATTAAAAAGCGGTATTCATGCTACATAAAATAAAAAGTAAAGCACAATAACTATACTATTGTGCTTTACTTTATTAACAAAAATTAGCCAACCACTGTTTAATTACTACTCAGATATTCTTATAAATTTACATATAAGATTTTTCTGTATCTTTATCAAATAAGTGTATTTTGTCAATATCTACATATAAGATTGCCTTATCACCACTTTCGTATTTGGATCTGGGATTAACCCTTGCTGTTATTAGAACTCCTTCAATATCAATATATACATAGATTTCAGCACCCATAGGCTCTGTAACTTCAACATTTGCAGTAATTGTATTATTCGCAGGGATATCCTGTACAAAATTACTGTCTTCCAGATCTTCAGGCCTAATTCCTAATATTATTTCTTTTCCTATTAGTTTGTTATCTTTAATTACTTTCTTAATCTTATCAGTTGTATTAAGTTCAAATATGTTGCTTTTTAGAGTTATCCTGTCAGTAACAGTAGCATCTAAAAAATTCATTGCAGGGCTTCCTATAAATCCAGCTACAAACATATTGCCCGGATTGTCATATACTTCCTGTGGTTTACCAGTCTGCTGTACTATTCCATCTTTCATAATAATTATCTTATCTGCCATAGTCATAGCCTCGGTCTGATCGTGGGTTACATATATTATAGTGGCATTAAGTCTCTTGTGAAGTTTTGCAATTTCTGTTCTCATCTGAACTCTAAGTTTTGCATCAAGATTGGATAGTGGCTCGTCCATTAAAAATACTTTAGGGTTTCTTACAATTGCTCTTCCTAAAGCAACTCTCTGTCTTTGTCCTCCGGAAAGTTGTTTTGGTTTTCTCTTTAATAGGTCTTCAATTTTTAAAATTTTTGCCGCTTCGTGTACCATTTTATCAATTTCCAGTTTAGGCACCCTTCGAAGTCTTAATCCAAATGCCATGTTATTATAGACATTAAAATGAGGGTAGAGAGCATAGTTCTGGAAAACCATTGCTATATCCCTGTCCTTTGGAGCAACATTATTAATTAACCTGTCCCCGATATAAATTTCACCTTCCGTTACCTCTTCCAGTCCTGCAATCATACGCAACATGGTGGTTTTTCCACAACCTGATGGTCCTACCAGAACCATGAATTCCCTGTCTTCGACAGTGCTGTTCATGTTATTAACAGCAATCACATCATCAAATTTTTTTGTTAGATTCTTTACGATAACCTTTGCCATTTTCTCTCCTATTTTAATTGTTAATAGGTAATTGAAATTATAAAATAAAAAACAATTACTTTCTATAGTAAGATATATATTTTATACCATACGGATCCCTGCCCGCAAGAAAATCTGCTGCTTTTATCGCTTCCGAAATACCGCTTGTCAAAGGATCAACGATAGGAGCACATAAACAATTCACAATACCCATAGTTATAAAATGAATATTAAGCAGCTCTCTGTCTGGCATTCCAAAACTAACATTAGAATAGCCACCGGTGATTGATACCCCGAATTCTCTGGCAACTTTCCTTTGAGTTTCCAATGTGATTTTTGCAGAATTGGAGTTTGTTGCATTAGCCATGACTAGACAATCAAACACTAGATCCTCTTTCTTTATTCCAATAGCTTCTGCTCTCTTTATTATTTTTCTGGCGATTTCAAATCTTTCTTCAACATTATCCGGGATGCCATTATCATCCATTGTAAGGCATATAACTGCGCTCCCGCTATCTTTTATCATGGGTAAAATTTCTTCCAGCGACTTTTCTTTACCATTAACTGAGTTGATAAGAGCCTTATACGGGTAAACCTTCAGAGCCGCTTCCAGCGCCTTTGGATTTGCAGAATCAAGGCAAAGAGGTTGACCGGTTACTTCCATAACCGTCTTAACTGCTTTCGGCAGTATATCAACTTCATCCACACCAACTGCTCCTACATTTATATCAATTATGTGCGCCCCTGCTTTAGTTTGCTTTACGGCGTCTTCTCTAACAATGTTAAATTTACCATGTTTCAACTCATCTGCTAAAGACTTTCTTCCGGTGGGATTAATTCTTTCGGCTATAATAACTGTGGGCAGATTCAATCCAAACCTGACTTCGGTTCCTTTACCGGTAACTACTGTTTCCATTTTCTTATACCTTTTCCTTTTTATATAGGTTGTTAAATATTTTTGTAAAAGCCGTTAAGAATTTCACATTTATCTCCGGTAAAGCTACAGTAACCCTGATATACCCGGGTACTCCAAGATTTTTCCCGGGCCTTACTATAAATCCATTTTTAAGAAGTTCCTCCACAATTATATCACTATTCTCACCAGTATTAATCAAAATAAAATTTGTATATGACTTAATGAAGCCTATTCCGTTTTTCATTAAAACGTTGTAAAAATTATCCTTTTCTTCCTCTATCCTGTTCCTGATTTCATTAATATAGAATTCATTTTCCAATGCAGCCGCAGCAGCTTTCTGTGCAATTGAATTTACATTGAATGGTAGTCTTACCTTATTTATCGCGGAAATGATTAAGCTGTCAGATATTCCATATCCGATTCTTAATCCTGCCAGCCCGTAAATCTTCGAAAATGTCCTTAGGATCACAAGATTATTATATTTAGAGAGATATTCTATAGTATTAATCTTTTCTCTATCCGGCACATACTCACAGTAGGCTTCATCTACAACCAGTAATACATTTTCTTTTATATTTTCCACAATATAATCAAACTCTTTCTGGTTGATATTAGTTCCTGTCGGATTGTGGGGATTTGTCAGAAATAATATTTTTGTTTCTTTATTTATGGCACCAACCAGCATTTCTGCATCCTGCCTGAGTTTTTTTAAAGGAACTTTAATTACCGTCCCGCTGCACTTTACGGCTGACTTTTCGTAAATTAAAAAAGTGGGATCAGCGATTACGATACTTTCTCCGGGTTCAATAAAACTATCACAAATCATCTCAATAATCTGATCCGTACCGTTCCCCATAATTATAGAATCAATGCCAATATTATATTTTTTACCAAGTTTTTGTCTAATTTCACTACATCCACCATCAGGGTAATATTTAACATCATCCAGGCTGTTACAAATTTCTTCTAAAACTTTAGGATTTGGCCCATATAAATTTTCATTCGAGGCTAATTTATAAACTTTCTCTAAATTATACTCCCTCTTTATTTCTTCTATAGTTTTACCCGGAATGTATTCCGGCATTTTTGAAATCCATTCCTTAATTTTTATACTCATTTTCTATCCTTATCATTTTTAAATCTTATTTTTATAGAACTCTTATGGGCAAATAACCTTTCAAATTCAGAGAATATTTCAATAAACCTTTTTTCTTTCTTCAGGGCGTCCTTGCTATAAAAAGTTATACTGCTTCTTTTTAAAAAATCATAAACACCTAGTGGCGAAGAAAATCTTGCATTGCCGTTTGTAGGAATAACATGATTGGTACCCCCTATATAATCACCAACTGCAACCGGACAGTATTCGCCTATGAATATTGCACCTGCATTTTTTATATTCTTTAAAACTTTTTTTGCATCCTTTACCATTATTTCCAGGTGCTCCGGAGCTATCATATTACAGATTTCAATAAGCCTGTCTTTTTCTTTACTGAAAATAATTTTACAATTTTTTTTAAGTGATTTTAAAATAATCTCTATATTTACCCTGCTTCCGTATTCCTTTATAAGGTTATCAAGATACTCGTATATTTTTCCTATAACTCTCCTTGCCGTATCCTTGCTGTCAGATAATAATATACTTCTGGAATCCGGATCATGCTCAGCCTGTGAAACCAGATCGGCAGCAATAAAGCCAGGATTAGCAGAATCATCTGCTAAAATCGTTATATCACTTGGACCTGCCAGGCTATCAATACCTACATCACCAAATACTTTCTTTTTAGCTGTGGTAACAAATATATTTCCAGGTCCAACAATCTTATCAACCTTTTTAATACTTTTCGTACCATAGGCAAGAGCAGCAATCGCCTGAGCCCCGCCAATTTTATAAACTTCTTTAATTTTCAACTTCCCACAAAGATACAGCAAAACCTGGTTTAAACTTCCATCTGGTTGAGGTGGGGTGCATATAATAATTTCCTTTACCCCTGCCACTATTGCAGGAATTGCAGTCATAAGCAGCGAGGAGGGATAGCTATATCTTCCACCGGGTATATATATACCCACTCTTTCCAGTGGAAATATAATTTGTCCGACTTCTTTACCCTTTTCAGGTTTTATAGACCACGAACCTTCTCCTTTTCTAAATTGAGCAGTGTGATACTTTTTAATGTTCTTATAGCTAACTCCCAATGCTTTAACCAATTCGGGAAATTCTTTTTTGACATTTGTTAGAGCAAAATTAATTTCTTTATCTTTTACCCTGATATCATCAATATCTTTCACTTCAAAACAATCAAACTGCTTACAAAACTTTAAAATCGCTCTGTCTCCATTTACCTTTACCTCCTTTAGTATTTTATCAACTGCCCTTTCCGTAGAACTGGAAATTTTTAAATCAGCAGCCAGTAAAGCGATTACATCTTCAAACGTTTTAGGTTTTTCTACTTTTAAAAAATCATAATTCATAAAAAAGACCTTTGATACTTTTAAATGTTTTTATTAATATACCTAAAGAAAATAAAATTAGTAAAATAGACCTAACATTATAAATAAAATGCTAAAATATTCAACTTTAAAACCCAGAATCCTGCTTCACGTTTGCTGCGGAACCTGTGCTCTTTATCCCTATTTTTTACTTAAGCAAAACTTTGATGTAACTTTTTTTTATTATAACCCTAACATACATCCAAGAAAAGAATATATTAAGAGACTTGAGATTATAAAAGTTATTTCAAAAAAATATTCCATTCCACTTGTAATTGGAAAATATGAAGTAAAAAAATGGTTCCGGTTAACCGCAGATTTAAAAAACGAACCAGAGGGCGGAATCAGATGCAGTCAGTGCTTCGATATGCGCCTGGACAGTACAGCCGATATGGCAAAGAAGCTGGGCTTTGACTTATTTTGTACCACCTTAACCATAAGCCCCCATAAAAATTACCGGACCATAAATTCTATAGGAATGGAACTTGCATCCGTAAAAGGAATTGGTTTTTATCAGGCAGACTTAAAGAAAAAAGATGGGTTTAAAAAAACTATGGAGTTGAGTAAAAAACTAAACCTTTACCGGCAAAATTATTGCGGCTGCGTATACAGTAAAAAGGCTTTTAAAATATGAATATATACGGCCAATTAAACCTATTTAGATAAAAAGTAAAAAAGCTGAGCTATTGCATTATTCTTCCGCATTTTCCTCCAGTTGCTTTTTTTCCTTAAACTTCTTGATCACATAATTGGCTATAACAAACGCAGCTATTAAGACAATAAAATCTATCATATACACTACCTTAACAGGACCCCAATATGAACTGTCTATACGGTAATATTCAATAAATGTCCTGTAAACCGAATATATTCCAAGATACATTGCCAGTATTAATCCGTAGGGGATTTTCCCCGGTCTTTTTCTATAATATCTGTGCATCAGCATAAGAAACCCGAATAATAACAGATTAGCCATTGACTCATATAGGAATGTGGGATGGAAATATTCATAGCTTTCATAGTCTGGAAGTCTATTGGCATATTCTATATAAAAAAACTTCCAGTGAAGGCTGATTGGCTTTCCATAAGCCTCCTGATTAAAGAAGTTACCCCATCTGCCTATTGCCTGTCCCAGTATCAGACCCGGCGCCAATATATCAGCCCATAACCAGAAATCAAGCTTTCTTACCCTGCAAAACACAATAAGAGCCAAAATTCCTCCCAGCATAGCTCCCTGGATGGCAAGACCGCCTTTCCTGAATGCAAGAATATAAACCGGATGCTCGCTGTAAAAAGACCAGTTCACTACAACATGAATCAGCCTTGCAAAAAGAACTGAAGATATCACCGCAAATGGTGCGAAATTTAAAATTTCTTCTTCTCTCTGGCCTCTGTACTTGGCTATAAAATAAACAACAACAAAACCTATAACAAGTGACAGCGCAGTTATTATTCCATACCATCTTATTTCTAATCCAAATATACTGAAAGCAACCGGATCTATGGACAAAACGCCCTCCTTAAAATTAAATTAATATTACTTGTATAAAATCAGGATTATAAATATTTAAGATTTTATCACAAGTTTAATTAAAAATTTATCTAAAAATTAATTTTATTTAAAAATGGCAAATATCTTGATAAAAATCCCACTACCAATGTCATTGAATCAGTAACAAAAATAATTCCCAGAATTATGAGAAAAATTCCTGAAATAATAGACACCACATTAAGATGTCTGTTTATTTTCTTTAAGAAATTAGAAAAGAAACTTATAAATATAGCGGTAAGTATAAAAGGCAGTCCCAGACCCAGCGAAAAAACTCCCAGAAGCAGCACCCCCTGAAGAAGAGTTTCAAGCTGACTGGCTAAAAGTAAAATTCCTGATAGAATCATGCCCACACACGGAACCCATCCAAATGAAAAAACCACTCCTATAATAAAAGACCCTAAATAGCCGGATTTTAAATTAGCAGGAATATTAAATCTTTTTTCAATATTTAAAAAAGAAATCCTGAAAAGACCTATATACTGCAGCCCGAAGACTATAATTATAACACCGCCAATTCTTGCAATAATACTTAAGTAGCCCTGCAGCACTTGACCGATTATTGTGACAGTTAAACCTAAAATTATAAAGACTATTGAAAATCCCAATACAAAGAATATGCTATTTAAAAATAGATGAAGTCTTTCAGAAAATCTTATGCTGCTGCTTTTATAAATTGCCCTACCGGACATCAAGCTTATATAAACCGGAACAAGAGGCAAAATACAGGGAGAAATAAATGTCAGCAGTCCTGCAATAAAAGCAGACAGTAGACCAATCTCTAACATTTACAACGCATCTTCTATAATGTTTACAAGTTGTTCCCTGGTCATCGTACCAACACTTTTTGAAATGATCTGTCCATCTTTATCAAACACAAAAGTAGTAGGAATTGCACTTATCCCCCACTTTCCCATAATATTTTCATCATCGATTAAAATAGGATAACTTATATTGTAATCCTCAACAAAACTTCTTAAAGTGGAAATATCTTCATTTGAAACCCCTATAAATTGAACATCTTCAGATTCATACTCATTATATACTTCAACAAAGTCGGGAATCTCCTCTCTGCAGGGGGGACACCACGTAGCCCAGAAATTTAATATTAGAACTTTTCCATTAAAATCAGACAATGATATTTCATTTCCATCCAGATCCATTAGTGTGAAATCACCGGATGTCGACTTGCATCCTGTAAAAATGAAAAAGCTTATTATAATTATGAATACTGTCAAAGTCATTAAAAAATTTCTTTTCAATACACTCTCCTTACTGATTTAAAAAAGCTTTTTCTTTACCAAATCTGTATATATCTTCCATAGCTTTCTTATTTTTTAATATATCACCCTGACTATCCACATTATTAAACACAAAATCATACAAATAATCAACATATAATACATCAAATAAAGAACGGATTACCTTTTTGGGACAGTTAAAAATATCCTTGGAACCGGAGCCGGCAGTACTTATAAAGATACCTTTTCTCTTTTTATTAATTATTTTTTCCTTGTGTTCGTATTTTAATGACCAGAATCTCTGGCATCTATCAATCAGAGCTTTAAGGTATCCGGATACAGTAGTAAAAAAAACTGGAGATGCTACGGCTAAAAAGTCGGCTTCAATTAATTCGTTATATACCTGCTGCATATCATCTTTTATTACGCATTCTCCGGTCTTTGAACAATTATAGCATTCCCTGCAGGGTAAGATATTTAAATCTCTGATTATAATCTTTTTAATTTTTATATCTTTTTCAGACAATTTACAAGCTGCTGCTACACCCTCGAGAAATCTATCCAATAGTAAACTTGTGTTACCTGTTTTTCTTGGACTGCCATATATAGCAACTATTTTAAATTCTTTAAGTTTGCTCCCGGTACTATCTTTCATATATAAATTTTCATAAGATAGGATAACAATACTCTGTTAATAATAGTCGTTTAGCAGCCTGTTAATATCCACATCTGATATTATATGATCAACCAGTGGTTTTCTCTCTATTTGCTTTAATTCATCCTCATATACCGGTCTCGTTACCTGATAAAAAATCCCTACCGGTATTTTTTCTTCTTCCATAGATCTTTTTATAGCTTCATTTAAATCACTTCTGTCATAACTTTTAAGGCTGTCTAATTTGTATATCCTATCTCTATAAAAATCATACGTATTCTGTTTGTTGAATGTCACACACGGCTGAAGAATATCTATAAAAGAAAATCCTTTATGTTTTATGGCTTTTTTCATTATTTCTGAAAGATGCTTGGTATCTCCTGAAAAACCTCTTGCAACATAAGTCGCCCCGCAGACAAGAGCAAGCAAAACAGGATTTATTGGTTTCTCCAGTACCCCGGATGGTGTTGATTTGGTTTTAAAACCCCTATCACTTGTAGGAGCAGTCTGACCTGTAGTAAGCCCATAGACTTTATTATTATGCAGTAGATAAGTCAAATTAAGATTTCTCCTGCATGTATGTATGAAGTGGTTTCCACCAATGCCGACACCATCACCATCTCCACCCATAATTACTACATTTAACTTATGATTTGCAAGTTTTGCTCCTGTAGCTACTGGTAACGTCCTTCCATGTAAAGCGTGAAATGCATAAGTTTTTATGAAATTAGCACCATTGCCCGAGCATCCAATGCCATAAACAATGAGGATTTCATGAGGCATAAGGTTCAGCTTTACAAATGTTTTTTTAAGTGAATTCCAGATCCCATAATTTCCGCAGCCAAGACACCAGGTTGGCTTTCTTCCAGTATTAAAATCACCGGGTTTCAAATTATAACCCTCTTTTAAAGTTTTTCTTTTAGTTTTACTCATAACTCTTATCACCAAGAAGTACCAGAATCATATTAATGGCTTAAGCTGTCATTCTATTTTTTCTATCCCGCTAATAATCTCTCCAGGCAAAAACTGCCTTCCACTATATTTTAATATTTTATTTTTTATCCTATGGCCGGTATTCATCATAATAATCTTAGCTAACTGTGATGTCTTATTATTCTCTACTACTATATTTTTATTACTTTCTTCTATGATTCCCTCAATAGTTTCACTGTCAAATGGATACAAATAAGTAAAGTGAATTAAATTTACCTTCTTTTCTTTCCTGTTCAATATATTCATAGCTTCAAGAATAGGTCCTTTACAGGAACCCCAGCTCCAGATGGTAATTTCAGCATCTGTGGGACCATAGATTTTAGGAGAAGGAATTTCCTCAATTAGCTTTTTTATTTTCCTGAATCTTTTATCTACCATAATCTTTCTATTATAAGCACTGTCTTCAGAATATCCGCCTTCGTCATGTTCATCACTATTAGCTATATGAATACCACCTTCTAAGCCGGTTACCACCCTGGGAGAAATGCCATCTTCAGTATTAAGATACCGTTTGTATTCTTTACCAATGTCTTTGCTCCTGGTGAGTAATTTTCCTCTATCTACTGTTATATCCTTATAATTAAATTTTTCATAAGTAAAATGGTTTTCAGATAAATATTTATCCAGCATTATAATAACAGGAATTTGATACTTATCGGCAAGATTAAACGCCTTTCCCGTAAGGTAAAAACATTCTTCAGGATCACCTGGCGCCATTACTACCCTTAAGAATTCACCGTGTGACGCGTGAACCGCAAATAACATGTCTCCCTGTTCGGTCCATGTGGGCAGACCGGTAGCAGGTGCAGCTCTCTGGCTTAATACAATAACAATAGGAGTTTCAGTCATAGCGGCACTGCCTATTCCTTCATTCATAAGAGAAAACCCTCCACCTGAAGTGGCAACCATTGCCCTTATACCGCTAAAAGAAGCACCTATTGCCATATTGATTACTGCTATTTCATCCTCTGCGTGTTTGGTTACAATATTATAATCATTTTCTACAGAAGCAAACGAGTGCAGTATAGAAGAAGAAGGAGTCATAGGATAAGCAGCATAAAATTTACAGCCGGCTCTTACTGCCCCTAAAAAAACCGCATCATTACCGGTCAACAGCATTTTGCTTACAGGCTTTACTATCTCCAGTTCATAAGCATTTACTTTTAATTTCTCTTTTATATATTTATATCCCAATTCAGATGATCTAATGTTTAAGTTAACAACTTCTGGTCCTTTCCTTCCAAAAATATCCTTTATCATATTCTTTAATATACCCAGGTCATAATTTAGAAGAGCAATCGATGCCCCTAGCGATACGTTATTAATCATAACTTTAGGAGCTCCTAATTCTGAAATTATTTTAGAAAAAGGCACCATAATATAATTGATATCTTTCCTGGCTTTTTTTATATCTTCGATTTCACAATCATTTTCATCGTAAACGATATATCCTCCATATACCACTTCTTCCTGGTGAAGTCTCACGGTTTCTTCGTTCAATGCAACCAGAACGTTAATGTCTCTGTTAATGGAAAAAATTTCATCAGAACTTATCCTTACGGTATAAGTGTTATGCCCTCCTCTTATCAGGGAAGGATATTCATTATTATCAATAACTGAATAACCTTTTTTCGCAAAGATTTTCGAAAAAATTGTTCCGGTGGACATTATGCCAAAACCGGCTTCTCCGCCGATTTTCCAGGTAAGATTAGAAACCTTCATTGAATTCCTTACTTTACTAAAAAAATTCTTAAGTATAATGATATTACCCTGCTAATTTATTTGCAACTACTGGCGAGGTCTTTTCAGGCTTGCTTTTTTCTGAATTAACCATTTATTTAGAAAAATATCCCGGGTTTCCTGTCTATAATTGTTTTATTCGTAAAATTACCAATTCTTGTAGTAAAATTATAACTTTTCTAAGATAATAAGTTTAATCTGTCAATTAGACATTGAAAGCTAAATGAAAAAGGGCACCTTTAGAGATATTATTAGAACTCTTTTTAGACCTCCGGTTGTATCATGGGCTCTTTATGATCTTGCCAATACCTCTTTCGCAGTAGTGATAATTACCGTAATTTTTCCGGTTTATTTCACCAGTATAATAGCATCCCCGGAAATTTATTCCAGGAATTTTGGAGACTTGATGTGGGGAGTTGCAAGTGGTGTCTCCATGATAATCTCCTCTTTCCTGGCACCGGTATTCGGAGCAATTGCAGATACCTTGAGGTCCAAAAATAAATTTCTGACTATCCTCACTTTAGCCTGTATTCTCTTCAGCTCCCTGCTCTACTTTTTAAAAGAAGGAATGGTTGCCCAGGCTGTAATTTTATTTATTATTTCCAATATTTTCTATCAGAATTCGATGATGTTTTACAATTCATTCCTGCCCCAGCTCTCCTCCAAAAAAAATACCGGCTTTGTATCCGGTTTCGGTTTTTCTGTTGGTTATCTGGGAGGTCTTTTAATTTTAATTCTGATTTATCCCTTTGTAAGAGGAGGGCTGGAACCATCTAATCTACAAAATATTAGAATCACCTTTATTATTACCTGTATCTTCTTTCTGGTATTTTCACTGCCATCTTTTATATTACTTAAGGACTCGCCAGCCGCTAAAATCATAAAAATCAATACTTCTTATATTTCGTATGGATTTAAAAAACTTGCTAATACTCTAAGAAATATAAAAAAACATAAAAACCTGACCAGATTCTTAATTTCATATTTTCTTTTCAGCAATGCTTTTTCCATTCTGGCTCTTTACGTGGCCATATATGCTAAAAATACCCTTAATTTTGGGCTTCTTGAAATAACTTTACTTTTTATGTTAGGGCATATACCTACTATTATAAGTTCTATTTTCTTTGGCTGGTTAACCGATAAAATAGGCCCAAAATTAACCATCACCATTACTCTCGTCATATGGGTTATAATAATAATTCTCGTAACCGCTTTTAATATAAGGGTGGTATTTTATATATGCTGGATACTGGCTTCCATATCTACCGGATCGACCCTGATAGCAAGCAGGAGCCTTATGACATTTCTCATACCCCGCGATAGCGAGGCTGAGTTTTTCGGTTTTTATGCCATTAGCGGTAAGATATCTTCTATTATAGGTCCTGTTGCATTTGGAGTGATATCCTTTATTACTAAAAACCAGAGAATAGCTCTGCTTAGCACTTTATTTTTTCTCATAAGCGGACTTATAGTCTTACAATTGGTAAAAGTAACTTCTTACAGATTAAAAGACTTCTAATCCTTGATATATCAAATCTATCTTATCCAGCTAAGATATGAACCATTTAAAACTTTTACGTTTTTGAATCCCAGATTTTTTAGAATTCTAAATCCCTGATAAGCTCTATAACCTGTCTCGCAGTAAATTATTATCTGACTTTTGGCATCCAGTTTATCTATATTTTTCCTGAGATCATCAATGTGAATCAGCACAGCACCATCTATATGACCCTCATCATATTCCTTTTTAGTTCTCACATCCAGGATGGTAATATTTTCCACTTTTCTAATTTTTTCCTTCAGCCTATCGACACTTAAGAAATCTATTTCACCTTTTTTTAGATTTCCTGCTATCAGTCCCAGCATGTTGATTGGATCCCTGGCCGAACCATAAGCCGGATGGTAACCTAAGTCCAGATCAGCAAGTTCCCAGATTCTTAAGTTTCCCGCCATAGCAGTGGAAACAACATCTACCCTCTTATCCACCCCGCTTCTTCCTATAGCCTGGAATCCAAGTATTTTACCGGTTTTCTTATTAAAAATTATTATCATATAAATCTTATCCGCTCCCGGATAATAACCGGCATGAGACTGATCATGAAGCTCAATAAAATCTGCATTTATACCTAATTCTTCCGTTTCTTTAAAACTGAGGCCGATCTTTGCTATGGCTACATCCAGCACCTTTATTATTGAGTTAGTCACACTACCTGAAAATTTCTCTCTACCACCGACAGCATTACTGCCGGCAACTCTTCCCTGCCTTACGGCAATATTGGCCAGATTATAAGATCTGCCGTTTCCTGTAAGGAGATTATTGCATTCGCAGCAATCCCCTGCTGCATATATATACTTAAAATTGGTTCTCATAAATTTATCAACAGCTATTGAACCCGATTTCCCAATTTTTATACCACAATTCCTGGCGAGTTTTACATTGGGTCTGGTACCAATCCCCAGAAATACAATATCAGTTTTTAAGGTTCCATGGTTTAGAGTTTCTACAGATAGAATACTACCGCTTTTATCCTTTATTAAACCTATAACTTCATCCCCTCTGTATATATTCACTCCTTTTTCCTTTAGATAATTTTCCAGATAATCGATTACTTCCTTATCAAACATAGGGAGTATCTGTGAAGTTTTTTCAACAATACTTACTTTATACTCTCTATCCAGAAATGCCTCCAGGAGTTCCAGTCCTATAAAGCCTCCCCCTATTATAACTACTTTCTTTTTACTATTGCTTTTCCGGTCTATTTTATCCATATACTTTTTTAACCTTACTGCATCATCAATGGTCTTTAATCCAAAAATATTTTCCGGATTTTTAACATCATCATCAAACTTTAGCTTTATGGGTATAGAGCCTGTAGCAATAATAAGCCGGTCAAAATAGTCATTAAAGTACTCTGCTGTGGTCAGATTTTTTACCAGTATTTGCTTTTTTAGCGGATTTATCCCGGTAACTTCATGAAGTGTTTTAACTTTAAGATTAAATCTCTTTTCAAAACGTTCCACAGTATTAACTATTAATCTATATATATTTTTTATTTTCTCTGAAACAAAATAAGGAAGACCACAGGTTCCATAAGATATATAACCGTCCTTCTCATATATGACGATCTCCGCACTTTCGCTTTTTCTTCTTATCTTAGCAGCAGCAGAAGTGCCTGCCGCTACGGCACCTATTATTATAATTTTTATTCCTTCTTCCACTACGGATCCTCCCATCTACTCCAATGATAATCTTCTCAGTCTCAATGAATTGCTTACTACTGAAATACTGCTAAAAGCCATAGCTGCGGCAGCATATACCGGACTTATGAGTATTCCAAAAAAAGGATAAAGTACTCCCGCGGCAACCGGAATTAATATTAAATTGTAAAAAAATGCCCAGAAAAGATTCTGCTTTATTACTCTTACCGTACTTCTCGAAAGCATTATTGCCATAAGCACGCCGTTTAGGTCTCCCTTGATAAGTGTGATTTTACTGGACTCTATGGCAACATCGGTCCCGGTTCCAATGGCTATCCCTATATCTGACTGGGCCAGTGCAGGGGCATCATTTATGCCATCTCCGACCATTGCCACGATTTTACCCTCTCTCTGAAGTTTTTTAACCTCCTCTGCTTTTTGCTCCGGTAAAACTTCCGAAATTACCCTGTCAATGCCTGCTTCTTCTCCCACAGCATAAGCTGTATTCCTATTATCACCGGTTATCATCACCACTTCCAACCCCAGTTTTTTTAATCTTGAAACAACCTTTTGGACATTATTTTTCAGGCTGTCGGCAATAGCTATAATCCCGGCAGGCTTATTACCTATTGCAACAAATACAGGGGTAAGACCCTTTTTTGAAATCTCATGCCCCGCTTCTTCCAGGCCTCCCAGCGGAATTTTATTTTCAATCATTAATTTAATGTTTCCTTTAATAATTTCTTTTCCATCCACTTTCGCCTTTATACCCTTACCCGCTATAGATTTAAACTCCTGCGGCTCCTTTAGCTTCAAACCAGTCTCCTTAGCCTTCCTAACTATCGCCTTTCCAAGGGGATGCTCGGAATAAAGTTCCGAACTTGCTGCAATGCTAAGTAGCTGCTCAGCTGTTCCTTTGAAACTACTCTTATCTACTATTATTTCCCTTACCTCCGGTTCACCTCTGGTAATTGTACCGGTCTTATCGAATATAACAGTGTCTAATTTTCGGGCAATCTCAAGACTTGAAGCATCTTTTATTAATATCCCATTTTCCGCCCCTCTGCCGGTGCCTACAAGTATAGCGGTAGGTGTAGCAAGCCCAAGAGCACAAGGGCAGGCAATTATAAGTACCGATACAAAATTAACCAGAGCAAAAGTTATGGAAGGTTTTGGACCCCATATAAACCATACAGTAAAAGTGATTACAGCTATCAGAATAACTATAGGCACAAAATAACTAGCGACTTTGTCTACTAATCTCTGTATAGGAGCTTTAGAACCCTGCGCCTCTTCCACCAGTTTTATTATCTGACTGAGGAATGTATCCTTGCCCACCCTGGTAGCTTTGAATTTTAAAAAGCCGGTTAGATTTATAGTGGAACCTATGACCTCATCCCGGGGTTCCTTATCCACCGGTATTGATTCTCCGGTAACCATAGATTCATTTACAGCAGAACCACCTTCTATTATTACTCCATCTACAGGTATCTTTTCTCCGGGCTTAACCAGGATCATATCACCAACTACCACATCATCTATGTCAATTTCTTCTTCCCTTCCATTTCTAATTACTATAGCTTTTAATGCTTTTAGCTTTAAAAGCTTTCTTATTGCACTTGAAGCGCTGCTTTTAGATCTCGCCTCAAAAAATCTTCCCAGAAGTATGAGAACGATAATTATTGCGGCTGTATCAAAATATACGTGTGGTTCAATTCCAATACTTATAAAATAATCCAGGAAAAAGGTTACGGCAGTGCTGTAAATAAATGCGGAAAGAGTCCCCACTGCAACAAGGGTGTTCATATCTGCTGCTCTATATCTGAAAACCGAAACCAGCCCACTATAGAACTGGGAACCTACCCATATCTGAACCGGACAGGTTAATATAAAAATGACTATATATCTGATTTTAATTGAAAGTGAAGAAAATCCTGGGATTACATTCATAGAAAACAGCATAATAAACACAGCAAGAACAGCTCCTGCCACCAGCTTTTGCAGAAGTTTCTTCTGATTCTTCTTTTCCGCAAGCTCTTTTTTCTCTTCCAGAGTAAGCTTATTTTTCCGGTTCATAATCTCTTCTTATCTAATAAAAAACAGTCTAACCTAGGTAATAAGCTCGTAACCTATGCTTTTAATTATTTTCTCTATTTTATCCAGATCCAGCTTTTCATTGTCATATTCAATTGTTACTTTCTCCGTAGCAAAATTAACATTCGCTTCAATTACTCCATCCGTTTTATTAAGCACTGTCTCTATTTTCCTTACGCATGAGGCACATGTTATTCCCAGAACCGGATATGTCTCCTTGACTCTTGCCATACTACTATCCTTTCAAAAAAAATTATCATTTAAAAGTTTACAATTGCTATTAAAATCGACCATTTTAATAGCATAAATTAAGATCTATTTTATACCTAAACTGTATTACTATATATTAATATTATTATATTCTAATTTAATAATAATATAAAAAAGATTTAAAATAAAGGTAATTTGAAACAGACCCAATCCAACCCGTCTTATACAAGCAGTGATAAAGACTATAAATTTCTTAATGTAATAAAAGTCTAAAATATAATTATCCAGAGATAATGATTTTTAATTATTTTGCTATATCTTTTTGTTCAGCTATTATTCTTTTTATAAATTCTATTTCTTTTTCAGTAAGGTCTTTTATTTTTTTATAACTTGATACAACACTATTTATAATCTCATTGTATTTATCTTTGGTTATATTCTTAATCCTGCTTGCTTTCTCTTCAACTTTATTTGCTATGTCTTTTGCTATTCTTTTTATATCAGCCCTTAATTCTTCACCGGTTTCAGTAGCTAAAAATAATGCTGTAACCGCCCCCGCTACAAATCCAGCGACAAATCCTATAAAAGCACCCTTTACAACTCCTGATCCATTACTTCCCATAAAATCCTCCTATATGCTAAATTTAAAACTTTTTTAATATTAAACACTATGTTTATTATACATATTATAAAGATTATTTTTAATATATTTTAAATAAAAAAAATTCTTAATAGGTATCTAGTGTCTTTGATTTTTTACTTAATCTATCCGGCATGCCCAGCAGGCTAGAAATCAGGTTTCCTAAAAACGGATATTTAATGCCAACAGCTCCTTCCGGACACATCTCGCTGCAGCAAAAGCACCTGATACAGGTCTTATGATTAAACTTGATTTTGTCATTACTAAATGAGATAGAGTTCCGGGGACAAATTTTCTGGCAGGTCATACAAAAGTTACACTTATTATAGTCAATATACACATAGGGATTTAAAGAACTTCTGACCAGCGGCAGAATATAAGTATTTATAAAACTGTTTTCAATAAGTCTCTTCTGACCAATATTTCCGGGAAGCTTGAAATCATAAATCATGATATCCGATAGCTTTTCTCCAAGCACTTCAATATTGCTATCTGTGTATGACTCAACCTTCCATTTTCTTAAAACCTCTAAAAATGGATTCAAACTCTTACCGACATTCATTATTTTACTCATAATAATATCCATTGAAATAGCATCATCACTTGCTAACACCAGACCTATCCTCCTGGGAGTCCCGTTCCTCCCGGGACCCTCTCCCTCTATCCCTAAAATACCATCCATAATATTCAAAGCCGGTTTAATAAAAGATACTATATCCAGAAGCATTCCCGAAAAGCTCTCAAAGTCATCAAACCTGAGATGATACCCCACTTTAGTAAACCCGGGGATAACACCAAACATATTTTTTATTGCCCCGGTTATAACCGTT
>Ga0256868_10000162_pt1 | contig 39695 bp, 50 predicted proteins | sample RVTome_13_FD_187341 | JGI IMG/M metagenome (GOLD analysis project Ga0256868, IMG submission 187341) | Soil microbial communities from uranium-contaminated site in the Upper Colorado River Basin, Wyoming, United States - RVT92D227 HiSeq ...
TTTTAATTCTTTCCAGGATTTAGTACCACTGGATTTGACTTCATTCTGACTATTTTTTATAAGTGGGGATAGCTCTAAATCTTCCTGACTTTCAATCCATTCAACAACTGCTTCAGAAACAATATCGCTTGCATTGATATTTCTCTTGGCGGCTTCGACTTTTAAATGCGTATAAATATTCTCATCTTTAAAAACAACTGTCATTCTTTTACCCATTTACAATCCTCCTTAATACAATAAACGTATATACGCCTGTACGTATAGTATCAAAAAATGCATTCTGTTTCAAATGTTGTTTTAATAAAATTAAAAAATTTTAATTTTATTTTAATCTATATCTCCTATAATTTGATTTAGAATTAATAAAAACGGAGGTATTGAAATTGCTATTGCTTGTAATAGAAGATGAAAAATCTCTATTAAAAATTATAACTAAAAGATTAAAAGAAGAAGGTTACAGTGTCGATGCTGTAACAAATGGCAGAGATGGCGAAAATTACATATACTCAACGGATTATGATTGCATAATCCTTGATATCATGATTCCTATAGTAGATGGACTTACTCTGCTTAGAAGAATAAGGGCAAAGAAAATTTCAACACCGGTCTTGCTTTTAACTGCCAGAGACTCAATTGAAGATAGAGTCGTCGGTCTTGATACAGGGGCAGACGATTATTTAATCAAACCTTTTTCTTTTGATGAGCTTTTAGCAAGAGTAAGGGCACTACTCCGAAGACGAAAAGAAAAGCTAGATATAGTGTTATCCGTGGGTGACCTTAAACTTGATACTGTGACGAGGGAAGTCAAAAGAGGAGATAAATTAATCGAACTGACTTCAAAAGAGTACTCGATCCTTGAATATTTCTTAAGAAATAAAAATAGAGTCCTGACAAAATCACAGATTGCAGAACATGTCTGGAATTATGATTTTGAATATAACTCTAACATTGTAGAGGTATATATAAGATATTTGAGAAGAAAAATTGATGAAGATTTTATTTACCTGATCTTTTATTTTCTAAGTACTCTGAAGTATCATCTTTTCGTATCATTAAAATATGCTCTATACCTGCTTCTATAAAAATTTTACCTTTTGTTTTAAATCCCAACCGTTTATAAAATTCTTTGTTACTAACTTGTGCATGAAGTTTATATTTAAATATTCCCATATCCTTCCCAGTATTTACCATATAATTTACTAACTTTGAACCAATTCTACGTGATCTCCATGCCTTCCTTACAGCTATACGTTCGAATTTTAGCCAACCATTAATTACACACATTCTTCCTGTCGCGATAGGCTCATTGCCTTGCATGCCAAGTATATGAATTCTATTCAATTCATTTTCATCAGTTTCTATGTAATACGGGATATTTTGTTCTTCACAAAATACAGTAAATCTAACATTGTAAGCAGCAATAAGTTCTTCGAGGGAGTGTATAATTTTAAAAGAAATATCTGAATTATTTTTCATATGTCTCTATAACTCTATCTTTACTATCTTCTAAGGTTATATGTTTATCAAGATTGTTTATAACCAAGGTCGAGCTTAAGAATCAACGTTATGAAGCATTATACTGTCATCAGCAAATCTTTCTCCACTGGCACGTTCAAAAGCAATTACCAAGTCGTTAACAGATAGGTCGGACTTCTTTTTCTGATGTATGTCAACAATGATTTTACCTTTATGCATCATAGTTAGCCTGTTGCCATAGCGTAGAGCATGTTCCATGTTGTGCGTAACCATTATAGTGGTCATCTTCTCTTTCTGCACAATTATCTCGCTTAGCTCAAGGACTATCCGATTTGTTTGAGGGTCCAGAGTAGCTACATGCTCATCAAGGAGCAGTAGTGATGGTTTACTGATAGTAGCCATAACAAGAGCCAGAGCCTGCCTCTGTCCACCGGAAAGTGTGCCAACCAGGGCAGATAGCCTATCCTCAAGTCCTAATCCCAATGGGACTAATACTGATCTGAAGAGTTCCCTGCGCTTTTTATTGGTAGCGATTCTTAATCCTCTTGATTGGCCACGTAACATAGCCAGAGACAGATTCTCTTCTATGGTCATTTTTGCGGCAGTACCTATATGAGGGTTCTGATAGACTCTGCTAACATATCGTGCACGCTTATGTTCGCTGAGCCTTGTAACATCCTGGCCATTGATTGTGATCTTGCCACCTTTTTCTGGTGGATAGACACCAGCAATAACATTTAACAGGGTAGTCTTACCGGCTCCATTACTGCCAATGACAGTAATAAAATCCTCAGCACCGACATCCAGCCTGACGTTATCCAGTGCTGTGACCTCATCTACAGAACCTCTTAAAAATACTTTGCTTACTTTTCTGAGTTTTACCAGGCTTTGATTTTTAATCATATGAACTCCCACTCTACATCCTTGCTGCTGGCGGTATCCATTCACCCCGCACCTTTTTTTGTATGTATGGTATTGCCAAGGCTATGATAACAAGCAGTGCTGTAATCAGCTTTAAATTGTTTGGAGGTAATCCCAATCTAAGAGCGATACCGAGAAACAGGCGATAAACCAAAGATCCACCTATCACCGCAAGCAGAATGGTTGTAACACCCCGAGGGCGAAATAATCTCTCACCAATTATCACCGATGCCAGGCCCATAACGATCATGCCGATACCCATACCTACATCAGAGAAGCCCTGCTTTTGAGCTACTAACCCTCCTGCCAGAGCAACAAGGCCATTTGAGAGGGAAACACCTATTATCGTGGTCATGTCAGTACTAACCCCGAGGCCTCTTACCATCTGCTCATTGTCACCTGTAGCTCTTAGGGCCAGGCCGATCTCGGTGCGTAGAAACCAGTTCAAAATGCCGAGAATGACAATAGCAAGAACTACCATAAATATAACTGACAGGGTGGTGGTAGGTTCAACACCAAACAATTGGGCAGTTTTTTTAAAGACCGTTGCCTCGCGGAGGACAGAGATATTGGATCGCCCCATAATCGCCAGGTTTATAGAATATAGAGAGACCATCATTAGTATACCGGCGAGTAGGGCATTTATCCTAAGCTTGGTATTGAGCAAGGAGGTCATCAGCCCTGCACAAATACCAGCAATGAAGGCAACCAGGGTTGCCAGCCAGGGGTTGACACCACCTACGATAAGGGTAGCAGCCACGGCCCCACCCAGAGGAAAGCTTCCATCTACAGTAAGGTCGGGGAAAGCAAGCACTCGAAAGGTTATGTATACTCCAAGGGTTACAAATCCATAGACCAAGCCCTCATATAAAGAACCCGACAGAAAATTTATAACATAATCCAAGAGTGCTTATCCCCTCATGTTATCCTTGTGGATACTTTTTAATATCTATAAAATTTTTAAAACTAAAACTATTAACCTCTATTCCTCATATACTATTTCTGCAGCATCTATTAATTCTTGAGGAATGGTAACACCCATTCTTTCTGCCGCAGCGATATTTACTGAGAGACTGACTATCTTGCCTTTCTCAACAGGAGTCTCGGCAGCATTAGCTCCCTCCAGTATTTTAACTATCATCTCACCTGTCTGGTAGCCAATATCGTAATAGTCAAATCCGTAGCAGGCAATACCGCCCCTTTCTATTGACTCGTGATCAGAGGGGAACAGAGGAATGCTTTCCTCTTCGCAGACTCCAATCAACGCTTCCAGGCCAGAGACTACAGTGTTATCAGTACCAACCCAGATAACGTCCACTTGTCCTACTAAAGATTGGGCTGCTGTAAGAACATCGGCACTGGTAGAAACTGGTCTTTCCACCACTTCAATGCCAAGTGGTTGACATGCTTCTTTGAGCTTCTCTACCAGGAACACCGAATTTGCCTCACCATCATTGTAAAGAGTGCCTATAGTCTCAACACCAGGTACTATCTGAGTTATCAGGTCAACATCATCCGCCACAGCAATCATATCACTTACTCCAGTTACATTATCGTTAGGGTGGGATTCCCAGCTCTCAACCATCCCTGAACCAGCCGGATCGGTAACGGCAGAAAAGACAACTGGAATGTCTGTACCTTCTGCAGCAGCTATAGCTGACAGGGTATTGGGAGTGGCAATGGTGACAATTACATCTACCTTATCCCCTACAAACTTATCAGATATTGTGTCCACCAGTGACATATCTCCCTCACTATTCTGATAGTCGATCTCAATATTCTCACCATCTACATAACCATTATCAGCAAGAGCTTTAATGCAACCCTCTCTGGTTGCATCCAACGCCGGATGAGAAACAATCTGGCTAATACCAACTTTTTTTACACCTTCCCCTTTACAGGCATTCATCAGCGGTAATACCAAAATCAACACCGCCAGTAAACATATGCTCATCATTATTTTTGTGTTACGCTTGATCTTCATTTATAACCTCCAGAAAAATACATTGACAAAAATCTAAAATTACGGTTTTATTTCTCAGCACCTCCTTCCAAATGCCATAAATAACTTTTTATATTATCAGTTTTATAGTATTTAGTCCACACTCTTAGCAAACGTCTAAGTATGCCATGATAAAGTAAATAAATAATGCATATTAATAAAGAATTTTCTTTAAGTCTCAAAAAGTATTACTATTTATATAAAACGAATTATATAAATCAAAATTTTTACAAGGAGACTTAAGTGACAGATTCAAAAGAGTGCCCAAAATGTAAAGGTAAAATGTCCGGAGGAACTTTAAAGAAAATTGGATATTACGGTAATCCACCCTATGAATTTGCACTAGATGGTGAGGCCCCATTTCCGGTAAAAGGTGTCCCGAGTAAAAGAAAACAGCTTGAATTATATTGCTGCGAAAATTGTGGTTTTATTGAATTCTATGGAAAATAAAATTTCTGATATCTATCTTGTTTAGATATTAAGTAAAGTTAATAATATGATTTGCTACTCAACCGGTATTTTTATTCCTTCTTTTAGAGACTTTTCAACTGCCTCTAAAATCCGCAGATCATCTAAGGCTTTCTCTGTGGTATAGTAGGGTTTTGAATTTGTTTCCAGACAATTGATAAAAACCTTCCACATTGCATAATACGGATTTTCATATTTCATTTTTACGATATCTTTCCTGCCGCTATTTTCTTCTATTGTGATTTTTAAATCTTCATCATAAAATGCAAGTCCCTTTGTTCCTCTAATAATAAGAAAGTTCCTATTCCCATCCAGGAAGTACGAATTGCAAAAGGTACCGATTAAATTATTTTTATATTCAAAAATCATGGATTCATAATCATAATCCCCATATTTCTGTCTGTATTTAACTCCTGTTGCATAAACCGTCAGAGGTTTGCTAAAAATTTTTGAAAGCACGGCAATTTCATGAATACCACCATCCAAAAGCATGCCCAGAGGGAATGCCGGTCTGATTCTCCATTCCGTATTTCCATAATCTTTAGCTCCCTCTTTAAAGCCTATGTAGCCGTGAATAAGCCTGTCGAACATAAGAACATTTCCGAGCCTGCCGGAATTTATTATCTTTAACATTTCATCTGTGAAGTTTCTATAAACATACTGTTCTAAAATAAAAACCTGCTTTCCTGTCTCTTTCTCTCTTTTTACCAGTTCCTTTCCATCTCTAACATTTGTAGCCATCGGCTTTTCCATAAATACGTCTTTACCTGCATCAAGAGCTTCCATGGCAACTATCGGATTTAATGGTATGGGGGTCATTATAATTACAGCATCTATAAACGGCTCTTTAACCAATACTTTATAGTCTTTATAAAAAGGTATGCCCGGATATTCTTTGATTATTTTACTTTTGCTTTTTTCACTGGTAGCGCAGAATGCAGCTATTTCGAATTTATCCCTGAATTTTTTTAAAGCTGGTTTGTGCGCCCTTTCCCAGATAATACCCGGACCTATTACTCCCAGACGAATTTTACTCATAATGTTATCCTCCTTCATTCTCTTTGGTCTCATCATCTATTCTATCTTATGTTTTTTTAGTATACAATGTATCCAACCGGAGAGGTCCACCTCAGGATTTATAATTAGTAAATTAAATTTTTATAAATGTTTATTCAGTAATAGTGAAAAATAATAGAATTACTTGTATTCTAATATTTACTTTATTTGTTTTAGGTATCTTATTTATTTTAAGTTGTGCTGATAAACCTGTATTAAATGAGACAGACAATTATATCGCAGAAAGCGAAGTAAGCGAAAGCGTTAATAATACATCAGAAGTTGAAACGACAGCTGAATATGCAGAAGATATCGAATCAGAAAATAAAAGTGTTGAAGTAGACGACGAAACACTTCAAAATTTATATGAAAAATCAATATTATTTTATACACAGAATTGTTATCTGATTCCAACCTCTACAGCATTTAAGGAACGAATTAGTTGTATTGTTGAACAAATAAAAATTTTTGATATTTGCAATTTACAGGAAGTTTTCGATACAGAACCCCAGAATGAATTAATCAATATATTTAAGGAAATGATTACCCAGGATTCTGAAAAATATGAATTATTCAAACAGATTGATAATCAAGGGGTTATTAAAATAGACACCAGGCCAAATTTTAAAGATGCTCCTTTTCAATGCGATACTATTTATGTTATGGGACCTGATAAAGTATCTGGTTCTTTTACCAATGGAGGATTATTAATACTGTCAAAGTATCCAATTATTTATGCATCCGCTTTTGCTTTTAGTGATTGTAGCTCTTATGATTGCCTGGCAAATAAAGGTGCCATTTATGCACGAATAAAAATAGGTCCAGACGATAGAGATTATATACATGTTTTTAATACACACCTTCAGGCTGATTACGAAAATAATATTAATATACAAGTAAGAGTTAACCAAATAAGTGAATTACTACAGTTCATTAAGAATTCTATAGAATTTGGACAGGAAAATTCTAAGGATATAATTATTAATCCCATAATCTTAATGGGTGATTTTAATTTAATTGCAAATTATCCAGAAAATTGGGCAGAAAAAGCAGATATCATTTCTGCTCCTGAAGGATTTACTTCACCTCAGGATATAGGGAATTTTGATATGTTAAAAGAAAATAAAATTTTTGGAGAATATGATATGTCAGTTAATACAATAAAAGAATTTACAGAAGTAAAAATGAGTAACAAAATAGAATTAACAGATTTATGGCACGAGCTTCACCCTGAGCAGCCGGGTTTTACATATATTGGTAAAGGTTGGGTAACTGGCGAGGGCAATCCATATGGTATATTAGGAAATACTCTTACTGAAGATAATGTAATACCACAAAGAATAGACTACATATTTTATTTTAAAGGTTTTATAAACTATATTGCTCAATCAGGTTTGATATTGGAACCCAACGAAATTTTTTACGTACCTTATCAGAGGAAATACTACTGTTTTGACAATATAACGGATGTATGTAATGAAATAACATATGATGATGTTTTGGCAGATTTAATAAACAGTCAGTGTGGTCAGGAAATAAAATATAAATTAAAGAGTTGTACAATTTCTGACCATATAGGACTTTATATGAAAAGTGATATTACCTTTTCAAATTAAGACATATTCAATTTTTAAAAATTCTTCGAAGACCTGCCCTATGATTAGGTTTGCCCCGTGTGCGGAGCTTCCAAGGTTGAATTTAAATTCTGTAAAAAATAATTGATCGATATAATAAAACCCCGTATTTACACAGGGTTTTATTTTTAATATAAACTAAAAAAAACTTATGATGAGCTTTTTTAATTAATTCCAGAAATTTTATCTTTTGGTTGCTATACCTACGATAATCGCTATAAGTCCTAAAGCGATTTTTACAATGGCATACCATAGCGGTTCAGTACCCAGCGTTACCGGGATTACAGCCGCCAGTGCCGGGAAAGCACCCAATACACCAATCGCCAGCACTAATATCCCTATAATAATTAATGTAACTTTGCTTGCCATTATAATTCCTTTCTTTAATTATTTATATTTCTAAGACAGACGATTACCTATCATCAAGGTTTCATTTCTCAAGTATAAAAATTACAAACGTAATTTTCTTTTAATCTCAGGGATCTTTTTACGGGCAGCTTCCACTCCTCTCTGGACAATCTGACTCCCCCGGATTAAATCAAAAAATCCGAAATCTCCTACTTCCGGCTCTATTACTATATCCGCAATACTAAGAGAATTTTTTGTCATTTCCTGGTGCATAATACTAAAACTTGTATCAAGTACATTATTAACCGAAAGTCTTAACGGGTTCTGTCTTTTTAACCTTGCCATTCTTTTAGGTTTAAGAATCTTACCCCTTCTGCTTTCACTGCTGTGCATAGATTCGTATAGCCCTGGTCCCTCAACAGATTCGCAATAATTATCCCCATGTACAAACCTCATATATTTATCCCTGTCTTTTTCAAAAACTATCGATGAGGCTATAATGAAATCCACATCCATTGTTTTTACAGATTCCGTCGGCAGCGGCTCTATTATTCCCCCGTCTATCAGAATCCGATTGTTAATACATACCGCAGAGAAAAAACCGGGGATAGAAATAGAAGCCCTGACTGCATCAAGCAATTTTCCTTCAGATAATATTACTTTTTCTCTTTTAACCAGATCTACTGCAACACAGCAAAACGGTATGCGGCAATCTTTAAAAGTCTTATCTTCCAGAAACCTCCTTAGCAATTCTTCAACCCTGCGCCCGTTTATAATTCCAGTTTGAGACACTACCAGATCAGAGAAAAGCAAGAAACTCTTCCAGTTCATCGACCTTACAAGAGACTTCATCTCTTCAAGAGTTACTCCAGAACAATAAAATGAGCCGATTATCGATCCCATACTCGTACCTGCCACCGCCTTTAGCTCTACCCCTAATTCCTCAAGTACTTCCAGAACACCAATATGGGAAAGCGCCCTTGCAGCTCCTCCGCTTAATGCTATACCAATTTTTCTTTTTCTTTTAAAAATATTCATAGTTAGATAAATTATACTATTTACACAAACTTATAACGAGCAGCTCAAATATCGACTTATTTTACAATAAGGCTATTGTAGAGTAAAATCTTTTTAGTTTTTCAACCATAATCTACTTTTTATGAAGAGTAAAATTATAAAGAATATCATTTTTATAATAATCGCAGTCCTTGTTTTTTCCATTATTTTTACCACCCAGGCCTGCAGTAAGCTTGATATAGAAATATTTGGATTGAAATTCGGGGAAAAAACCGGCAGTACAGATTCTAAAATTGAAGATACCGGTACCATTGATGAGCAGAGCATAAGCGATATTGAAGACGATAGTGAAGATCTGGGAAATGTTTCCGATCAGGAAATAATCGGTTCAGATAGCAAGAAAATTAAAACCAGCAATGATACCAGCACTGACACTGCCGATATTGCAGAATTAAGGTTATATTTTATCCAGGCTATGAAATATTTTGATGAAGGAACATACCTTATTGCCGAGTATTATTTAAATAAAGTCAAAGACAGCTATCCGGTGCTCCAGGACCATATTTTTTATTATATGGCAAAAAGTCTCTTTTACCAGGAAAAATATTACCAGGCAGAGGAATATTATCAAAAATTAATAAAAAATTACCCTGACAGCATCTGGGCAGAAAATGCCAATCTGGAATACGCAGATATATTCTACATCAAGGAGGATTATATAACTGCTGAAAATGAGTATGATAATTTCCGGACTGCTTTCCCCCATTCATCATATATACCCTACTGCTTGTTCCAGTTAGCTGTTTGTCAGGAAAAGAATGGAAAAAAAGACCTGGCTTCTGAGAATTATAAAGAAATATGGCTGAAATATCCCCTTAACGAATACTCGGAAATCGCCTGGGAGAATTTAAATAAACTTGCAGGGGAAGGTTCAGTTGAGCTATTTATCCCCACAGCAAATCAGATTTACGGTAGGGGAGAGATTTTCTTTAGCATTTACCACTACAGCAGCGCCCTGGATGAATTTAATAAGATACTGCAGGGGGATTATTTAAATAATTTATCTCCGGAGCTTTACAGTAAAACATTATTTAAAAAAGGTATGTGTTACTTTAACCTGGGTGACTACAGCCAATCCAAATATTATCTGTCCCTATCTTATGAAAAGTCCCCATCAGGTTCTGTAGCTGACGATAGCCTTTATTATCTAGGCAGAGCTCTCACCAATCTTAATCTGGATAACGATGCCATCTCATATTACCAAAAACTTATAGAACTTTTTTCAGCCAGCAATTACAGCGATGATGCCCTTTACAGGACAGGCAGGATATATTCTTTAAAGGGAGATTTTAATAATGCAGCCATTTATTTCCAAAGAGTACCCAGCGAATATCCCAATGGAGATAAACTGCCCGATGCATTATGGGAGCTTGCCCTGATACAATACAGGTCGGCGGATTATAACTCTGCTAAAACCACCTTTTCCAATTATGCATCTTCGTATAAGGGTACCTCACTGGAAGAAAAGGGATTATTCTGGCAGGCAAAATGCCATCAGAAACTGGGTGATAACGATAGTGCAGCAGAGTTATATCAAAAAATTATAGATTTAAGTTCATATTCCTACTATACTTTTGCATCCGGTAAGATGCTGGCAGAAATGAATAAAGAAGTAAAGATTGAAGAAATAAATAACGAGCTAAATCCGGAAAATCCCGGGATTGCAGACATAATTCCAGATATATATTCCATACTGGAAGAGGAAAGTTATATCAAAGACGGCGAGATAAATCATATAAATAAAGCCATTGAACTTTTAAAACTGGAATTTTTTAACAGTGCATCGCTTGAAATAGAAGCAGGGAGCGGCGAAATAAAAGAAAACCCGGCTAGAACCCTTGAGATTGCTACTTTGTTTTTGAAATCCAATAATTATTCAAATTCAATTAAAATTATTCATAAAAATTTTAAACAATTAAAATCCGAACTGAATGAGCCTTATATGGATTATCTTTATTATCTGTATTATCCCTATGGTTATAAAGAAGCTGTTCAAAAATACAGCAGCCAGTATAACCTTGACCCGCTTTTTACTCTGGCCGTAATGAGGCAGGAAAGCTTATTTCAGCCTGATGCCGGTTCTTACGCAGGAGCACAGGGACTGATGCAGATCATGCCGGCAACAGGAGAAGGTATCGCCGGACAGATAGGCATTTCTAATTATAACGTTAATCTGCTTCTGGACCCGGATACAAATATTAGAATGGGCACATATTACTTAAGACAGCAGCTGGATAATTTTGGCCAGAATGAGTTCTACTGTGTGGGAGCTTATAACGGTGGCCCAGGAAGAATGAGCGAGTGGGTATCTGAAAGAGGCGAAATGGATATTGATGAATTTATAGAAAGTGTATCTTATGAACAATCCAGAGAATATATAAAGATAGTGATGGGAAATTATTATTTCTATCAGATGTTATACGACTGAATATGGAAAGGAAAGTAACTACTAATTCCCTTTACATCCATTCTACACACTCTCAAGTTACCTCATTTACCAATAACGAAAATTGCATTTAGAGCCAGCAGATTAGGAAACAACCTTATAATATTGTTCTTACCTAAATAATATGTTTCCAGTATATTTATTCCTTTTTCCTTACAATAATTTTTAAAATCTTTCAGGCTTAAGAAATGCACATTCGGTGATTCATACCAGCTGTAAGGAAGCGATGGAGTACGAGGAGCCTTTCCCCTGAAAAAAAGGTCAAAGCGGGACCTGATATAAGCAAAATTAGGAAATCCTATTATTACTTTTCTTCCTACCCTGAGAGATTCCTGCAGGACAAACTCTATTTTTTTGGTTTCCTGCATACTCTGATTTAAAATAACATAATTAAAAGAATTATCAGGATATTCTCCCAGGCCGCCCTCTATATCTCCGTGAAATACACTTAGTCCCTTCTCCACACATTCATAAATAGCTCCTTCTCTTAACTCTATGCCCCGTGCTTTTACTTTTTTCTCCTTAATTAAAAGATTCAGAAGCTCTCCGCTGCCGCAACCGAGGTCCAGCACACTTGAACCGGTTTCTATAATTTTAAATATAATTTTGTAGTCCAGTCTTATATTTTTACTATTTTTTTCCTTCATAAATATATACCCTATTTAAAAAATGCTTTATCAGGCGAGTCTCTTCTGTAAATTCAAGAAGAAACGCATCGTGGCCATAATTGGAATTTATTTCACAATAAGTAACATCTGCATGTCTGGCTTTCAGTAATTTAACGATCTCCCTGGATTGGTATGGAGGATACAACCAATCGGATTTAAATGCGATAACTAAAAATTTAACATCAACTTCTTTGCTATCTGGAAAAAGTTTATCCTCGGACGATAAATCAAAGTAGTCTATCGCTTTTGTGATATAAAGATAAGAATTGGCATCAAATCTCTTTACAAAATTATCACCCCTGTAATGCAAATAGCCCTCAACTTCAAATTCAGGTGTAAATGAAAAATTATAACTGCTATTTTTTAATTTCCTTGAAAATTTTTTCTCCATAGACTCGTCGCTCATATAAGTTATATGCCCGATCATCCGTGCAAGAGCCAGGCCATTCTCCGGCTGGCTATGGCCATAGTAGTTGCCGCCGCGCCAGGCGGGATCAGACATTACCGCCTGCCTTCCCACTTCATTAAACGCAATTTGTTGCGGAGAATGTTTTAATGCTGTAGCTATAGGAATAGCAGATAGAACTCTATCAGGATAAGAAGCGACCCATTGCATAACCAGCATTCCTCCCATCGAGCCTCCCACAACACATAACAGCCTGTCTATTTCCAGATAATCAATCAAATGCTTTTGCGCTTTTATCATGTCAGAGATTGTAACTATTGGAAAATCAAGACCATAAGGTTTTCCTGTCTCTGCATTCAACGAAGATGGACCGGTGCTCCCTTTACATCCGCCAATGACATTCGAGCATATAATAAAATATTTTTCAGTATCAAAAGCTTTACCCGGACCTATCATATTGTCCCACCACCCGGGTTTTTCGTCTCCCTTATGAAATCCGGCAACATGGGCATCCCCGGACAAGGCATGCAAAACCATAACCGCATTACTTTTACTCTTGTCTAACCTGCCGTATGTTTCATACGCAATTGTAATGGGACCCAGTTTCTTCCCCGCCTCCAGTGTCATTTCATCCGGAGGCTGGGCAAAATTATAATATTTTGTATTAACTATTCCTATTCCGCTTAACATATTCGCTTACCTGTATCTATTTTATATAAAATTAAAGAAATTACTGCTCCTGGAACAGCCAGGTGGAAAGATATCTCTCGCCTGTGTCCGGCAAAACAACCACAATATTCTTATTATCCGATTCCTTTCGCTTTGCAACTTCTATTGCAGCCCACATTGCAGCACCGCTTGATATTCCAGCTAAAATCCCTTCTTCTCTTATTATTTTACGGGTCATAATACCGGCATCTTCATTAGAAACCTGGATAATCTCATCAATTATAGCGGTATTTAACACTTCAGGAACAAATCCTGCTCCAATACCCTGTATTTTATGGGGTCCCGCGCTGCCTCCCGAAAGAACCGGAGAATCAGACGGCTCAACTGCTATTATTTTAACCAGAGGCTTTCTTTGCTTCAAGATTTCTCCCACACCGGTAATAGTTCCACCGGTACCTACGCCGGCAATAAATATATCCACACTCCCACCAGTATCAACCCATATTTCTTCAGCGGTTGTTTTTCTGTGTATTTCAGGATTTGCAGCATTTTTAAATTGCTGTAGCATAAAACTGTTTTTTACACTCTTCTGAATTTTTTCTGCTTCTTCCACAGCCCCTCTCATTCCCCTTGAACCATCCGTCAGGACAAGCTCAGCACCAAATATGGTAAGAAGCTTTCTCCGTTCTAAACTCATTGTATCCGGCATAGTAAGAATTAATCTATATCCCCTGGCAGCGCACACAAAAGCAAGTGCGATGCCAGTATTTCCACTTGTAGGCTCTATAATTACCGTATCTTTGTTTATTAAACCTTCACTTTCAGCAGCATTAATCATTGAAACTCCGATCCTGTCTTTTAAACTTGAAAGCGGATTGAATGATTCCAATTTCGCCAGTACTGTGGCACCTGTGCCATCTGCCAGCCTGTTTATTCTAACCAAAGGTGTACGACCGATTGTTTCTGTAATATCATTAAAAATTTTACCCATAAACTTATCCTCCAAACTTTAATAGAATAATTTATCTCATCTTAACGCTTGCTTAATATCGGAAATAATATCTTCTATATCTTCGATACCCACCGAAAGCCTGATATAATCAAGTGTTACTCCGGTTGATTTCTGCTCCTCGTCGGAAAGTTGCTGATGGGTAGTACTTGCAGGATGAATGGCCAGAGTTTTTGCATCACCGATATTTGCCAGGTGGGATATTAATTCAAGCGAATCAATGAATTTTTTCCCTGCCTCAAGGCCTCCTTTTATTCCGAATCCGACAATAGCGCCCGCTCCTCTGGGCAAATACTTATCTGCCAGATTTTTTTCCGGGCTGGAATCCAAACCTGGATAATTTACCCAGGAGACTCGGGGATGCTTTTCAAGAAACTGAGCCACTTTAAGAGCATTTTCCGAATGTCTTATCATTCTCAGGTGTAAAGTTTCTAATCCCTGCAAAAATAAAAACGAATTGAAAGGAGAAAGACATGGCCCCAGGTCTCTAAGAAGATTTACTCTTGCTTTGATAATATATGCAATATTTCCATAAGGCTTTAACTCTTTTACAAAATTCATTCCATGGTAGCTTGGATCCGGATCAGCAATCAGAGGGAACTTGCCATTTGTCCAATCAAATTTACCGGAATCAACAATTATACCCCCTATTGATGTTCCATGGCCTCCTATAAATTTGGTGGCCGAATAAACTACAACATCTACGCCATAATCAATGGGCCTGAGAAGATATGGAGTAATAGTATTATCAACAATAAGTGGAATCCCATTTTGGTGTGCAATTTTTGCCAGCTCTTCCAGATCTGCGACATTTAATTTTGGGTTACCTATAGATTCAGTATAAATTGCCTTTGTCCTGCCGGTAATTGCTTTTTTAAAATTATTTAAATTTTCTGACCTCACAAAATTTACATCAATTCCAAAACGCCTCAGGGTATTATTAAAAAGAGTGTATGTCCCTCCGTATAAGTTATCCGCTGAAACTATCTCATCACCGGTTTGAGCAATATTCAAAATTGCTATTGTCTCTGCAGCCTGTCCGCTTGCAACAGCGAGAGCGCCTATTCCACCATCAATTGCCGCCATTCTTTTCTCCAGTATATCATTCGTAGGATTCATTATACGGCTATAAATATTGCCAAATTCCTTCAGAGCAAAAAGATTTGCAGCATGATCGGTACTTTTAAATTGATAAGAAGTAGTCTGATAAATAGGAACGGCCCTTGCACCAGTTGCAGGATCTGGTACCTGTCCTCCATGAAGTAAAAGTGTATCTAATTTTAATTTTGAATCTAGCTTACTCATAATATCCAGCTCCTTTTTTAAATTTATTATCCAGGCATCCCTTAAAAATATTTATCTATTAAATAAAATTATTAATGTTTTTTATAAAATCTGTTTTTTATGTTTATATTCCGTACATGACCATATCTTCAGCCTTTTCTTTCTGCATTCTTACCAGATCCTCCAGAGTGAAAGAATTAAGAAATTCTGAAATCCTTTCTCCCAACATGGTCCAGATATCTCTTGTTACACAGGTATGTACTTTACCGCAGACCGAAGTATTATTCACACAACCAATTAAATTCAGATCTCCTTCCAGAATTTCTACAATTTCTTTTAATTTAATTTCTGATGAAGACCTGCCCAAAATATACCCGCTATGGGCGCCGCCATAGGTATTTATAAGGGCTTTCCCCTTAAGCGGTATTATTATCTGGCTTAAGTACTTTTCCGATACATCAATATTTTTGGCAATTTCCTTCAGGTATATCGGACCCTTTCCGGAATTTGCCGCTATCTCTATCATTAATCTCAGCCCATACCTTGCTCTTGTAGATATCCTCACTTCCAGTCTTCCTCTTTTAATTAATACTATTTATATTATTTAATTAGTAGTATTCTATTAATAAAAAAAAATACTGTCAAGAAGAAAATAAAACTTTTAAAAAAGGTTTACCCTCTTAATTTTATCCGGTTTTTAATATAATATATTCAAAGATGGAAGAAAGAATCAGAAAAAAACAATTTGGAAAGAACGTAAGCTATAAGTATTTAATTTTTATTATAGCCATCATAGCGCTGCTGCAGCTGCTTGCTTTAAGAGCATGCTACCAGGAGAAAATACTTAAACTACCTGAAGAACTATTTTCTTCAAGAGTGGATTTCCCTATTTCTGAACTAACCCTTGATATACCCTTTGTGGAATCAGAACTTGAATCTATTGAAGGTAGCGATACTTCTTCGGCTGAAGAAGACTCGACAGTAGGCTCAGATGAAAATCAGTCCGAAGAAACAGTAAATCAGAATTTAACCGATATTCAGAAAAATATTGTTCTTGAAGCGCTAAAACTGCTTGATGAAAATATAGAATATGGATATCAGGTTTATGATTCTGGATATCCAAACGATAATGTATGGATCTCAACTGATGTAATCTCAGTCACTTTATATAACTGTGGGTATGACCTTATGGAACTGATGTATACAGATATGAACGAACATAAAGAGGATTATCCTATGGATATAAAGGGCAGAAAAACATCTATAAAGCACATTGATTTCAGAGATGTCTTCTTCCAGGAAAAATTTTTTAACAGGAACGCATTGACAACACTGCCCCATGAATATGATAAAGATGATGTAGATAACAGCCTTCTGTGGCAGCCGGGAGATATAGTTTATTTTCAATTTGATGAAAATAATCCTTATGCTGATTTAGGCGGTCTTATTTCCCCTCATACTAATGATGATGGAATTCCGCTAGTAATAATGATTTCCAGTGAATTAGGAAAGGTCAGTGAAGTTGATAAGCTCCTGGAGTATAAAATAGTAGGGCACTACCGTTATCCGAATTTATATGAGGAAGATTAATCATAAAAACCAAATGGGTTAAAATTAGTCTTATAATCAAACCAATCCACTTTTTCAGTTCTTTTTAAGAATCCGACAATTTTATAAGTAAGCGGTGTAAAGATAATTTCAAGGGAAACCTTAAAAATATAATTAGAAATAATTATAAGCAGTACCAGACTATTTGCATATACTCCCAGAAAAGCAATGACTACAAAAATAATAGTATCAACCCCTTCACCGATAATAGTAGACCCTATAGTCCTTGTAAAAAGCCACTTTCCTTTTGTAACAATTTTCATTTTTGCCAGCACAAAAGAATTTGAAAATTCTCCTGCAAAGTAAGCAATAAGAGAAGCGGCAACTATTCTTGGGGTTTGTCCAAGTATTCTCATATAGGCTTCCTGGAACTCCCATCCGCTGGCAGGTTTAATCAAACCCACCAAACCAAGGGTTAAAGACATTAAAAGTGCACAGAAAAATCCTATCCATATAACCCGCCTGCTCTTTCTATACCCGTAAACTTCAGTAAGTATATCTCCAAAAATATAAGAAAGGGGGAAAAGGATTGTCCCACCATCAAAAGTAAATTTCCAGATCTGGACAATTTTAGATGAGGCTATATTCGAAATAAGCAGCACCGCGACAAAAAGCCCGGTTATCAGATCAAAATATTTGAATCTTTCAGAAGCACTTATTTTTTGATTAGAATCGATATTCACTATTTTATTATTACACTACTTGAAATAATTTTTAGTTATTTTTTATTATTGCTATTTTCATATTATAATAAGATATTATAATAATAAAAAAAATAAATTTTTTTTACAAAGCACATTTTTAAATTGTACAAAAACTTAAATAATTAATAAAATTTAAAAATATCTTTTGGAGGTTAATCTTTAATGAACGATGAAAAAGAATTCGACAGGACTATTATAAATTTTGTAATAGGTGGAGCTCTGATAGGAGCAATTGCCGGTTATATTATAAAGAAAGTAGGCATAAAAAATATAATGAATATATTAAAGAAAAAAAAAACCACCCCACCCCCATTTCAAACTTGATAAATGAATTCACCTCCAGGAGAAAATCAGAAGAATAACTCCTTTACCCGGTTAATATTTAATTGAACAGGGAGTTAAATGTAATCGCTGTAAAAATATATTTTATATAGTTTCTTTAATTTTTTTAATTATTTCTTCCGGGGCATCTTTTTCATTACCATAAAGTAATAAACAATTGCTGCTACACCATTTAACTGGGTAACGAAGAAAGTTGCAATTAAAATTACGAGCCAGATAGTTTTGGCATTTTCCCCGCCAGCACCAGCCGGAAACTCATCCGGTTTTCTCTTGGCGCAATCCACCAGAGCAATAATCCATACTACAAATAAAAAAAGCCCGATCAGTCCACCGACAACCGCTATACATATCCATACGCCTACAAATCCTGAAATAGCCATCCCTCCAAAAAATTCCTCTGCCTCCAATCTACTTGTACAGCCAGCACCCAGCAGTGCTAACACTGCAAATAAAAATATAAAAGCCAGTGATAATATTTTTTTCATTATTCCTCCTATTATTAATTAATAATAATATCAGTAAAAATTTTTATTATTCTAACATTAATAAAATATCTATTCAAATTTTTAAAATCAATTAATCCTTTTGCTAAAACTTAATTACTTTTCTATTTCCGATAATACTTCCCAATCAAAATCAATAAATACTATAAAAGTATTATTCTGTGTCCCAACTAACATAAACGCCTGCTGTTTGTTCTCCTTTGAAGCAATTAGCATAGTAGGTTTTTCTCCATTATCGACCTGTTCCTCGTTTTTCATTTCCTTTATATCCCATACCCTGTTATCAAATGAATTATAATAATCTAAAACTTCTGTTTTGTTATCTGCAGTTGAATAGATTGTAGCGCTTACCTCCTGCTCTCTTAATCCTTGCGGTAATTCATCTAAAACCGAGAGATCCTTTTCAGATAAAACAGCGCCATATCTTCCGGCTAATTCAAGAATCTTACTTATATTACCTTCTGTCTGTAATAAAACCGTAGAATCAGGATATACAAGATCCTCCACTACAAGGTCTTGATCGATATTATTTCCAGTCCTGACTTCAAATCCGGTAAGTCTTTCAATAAGTGAAAACAGAGGACAGATGCAACCGGTACTAACAATAGTTACCACCGAAAATAAAAAAACCACCACCAGAAATAATTTTAACTTTAAATGGCCCTTCTTTGACATCATGAGCCGCCTCCATCTCTAATAAGTTAGCAATTTATAAAATCCAAATAACTGGTTTTATCTTATATAAATTCTTGGAATCCTGCTTTTAAACATACACACCACTTCATAACTTATTGTACCCATCAGTCGGGCAATATCATCTGCAGTTATTTTGTTTTTATTGGATTCTCCTATTAATATAACTTCATCACCAACACTTATATTATTATCACCTGCAATGTCAGTAATGTCTATCATAAACTGATCCATTGTAACATTGCCTACTACTGGGGCAAGCCTTCCATTTATTAAAACTACCGCCTTATTAGACAGTAACCTTGAATAACCGTCTGCATAACCTAGCGGTACTGTAGCGATTATACTGTCTCTTTTGGTTTTAAAAGTACCGCAATATGAAATAATCTCACCGCTGGGGACCCTTTTTATGAAAGATATTCTTGTTTTAAGGCTGAATACAGGTTTTAATTCAGATATGGCACCACTCATTTCCGGATCGAGCCAGTCATTATAATCCTCATCATAAGGATTCAAACCATATATGGAAATACCGGTTCTTACCATGTCCAGATGCATATCTTTAAACCTAAAAAAAGCGGCACTGTTAGCACAGTGAAAAAACTTTACCGCTATCTTGAAATCTTTTACCTCTCTTATGATTTCATTAAATCTGCTCCACTGCAATTCGGTATAAGAGCTTTCCCTGCCGCTGGCACAGGAAAAATGAGTGGAAATGCTTTCCAATTTCAAATTGGTTAGTTTAGATACTTTTAAAATCTGACTAGCGGCATCATTGAAATTTATCCCTATCCTGTTCATTCCGGTATCTATATTTATATTGATAGGTGTTTCTTTTCCGATTCTTTCGCATTCTTTTGAAATAAATTGTGCCGATTTGTATGAATTTATACCCAGAATCAGATTATGTCTTATAGCCTCTTCTATTGCCTGAGGAGGACTTTCCCCTAAAACATAAATAGGCGGATTAATTCCCGATTTCCTCAACTCAACTCCCTCTTCGACCAGCGCCACCCCCAGCGCATACGCTCCGCTTTTTATTGCCTGTCTTGAAATCTCTACTGCCCCGTGGCCATAGGCATCGGCTTTAACTACTGCCATTATCCTTGTATTTTTTGAAGCAGTATATGACTTGATTATTTCAAGGTTACTCTCGAGGTGAGCCAAATTTATCTCAACCCAGGCAGATCTTTTATTTATTATATGATTTCTATGCATATAATTTGAATTACAATAACTATATTTTCAAACCATTGACTTTACGACATCCGCTCTTGTGATTATCCCCACCAGATTACCATCATCCAGGACAGGAACTCTATTGACATTTTTTCTTATCATTATATTTGCAACTTCACTAACGGGTGTATCTTCGCTGACTGCCCATACTTTGCTGGTCATGACATCCTCTACTTTTGTTCCTAAATACTTTGTAAGATTTCTTTTAAACTTATTCAGACTTTCAAGATAAATAATGCTGTCCAGTAACTTAAAATATCTTGGAAAATGAAGATCGGCATCCTTTACAATCAAATCTCCTTCGGTAGCAATCCCTACCATCTTTCCGTTATCATCAACAACAGGCACCCCGCTAATCTTATTTTTTAAAAGCAATTCTGAAAGCTTTCCCACTGAAGCATTCCTGTTTATAGTAATAACTTTCTTTACCATGATATTCTTTGCTAAAAGCTCTTGCATCCTAAGCTCCTATCATTCCATTAATATTATTAACTTTAAACACCCTTAATATTTTATTTTTTCTATCTCTAAAAAAACTCTCTTAATACCATCCAGAAGATCCGTTGCTATAAGCGAAGTCCTGCTGGTTTCCTTTACCATAATATCTGCTGCCATTCCATGTATATAAACTCCACATACGGCACTTTCCACGAGCCCCATCCCCTGACAGAGCAGTGAACCAATAATACCGGTCAATATATCGCCAGTACCTGCCGTTGCCAGACCCCAGTTCCCGGTAGGATTAATAAAAGTCGTATTTTTATAGTCAGAAATTACAGTTTTAGCCCCTTTAAGAACTGATATTAATTTATATTTTTTAGCAACTTCCATATTTGTCTTAATCCTGTCTTCCAAAGGGATTTTTCCTACACCCATTATTAATGACATCTCTCCGCTGTGAGGTGTTATTATAACATTTGTGAGATCAAAATTTTCTATATTCTCAACATCCCTTGGTCCGTAGAGTGCAAAAAGACCGTCGGCATCCAGTACTACAGGCTTTTTTATTTTTTTAAGCAGTTCTCTTACCAAACATATAGTACTTGGATTTCTGGAGAGACCCGGACCTATTGCCAGAGCATTAAATCTGTCACTCAAATCCAATATTTCATTCAGGCTATTTATATGTAAAGAAATATCTTCTGTCTGTTCAACCGGATATGTAATTACTTCTGTTAATTTCTCCTCGAAGATACTATTTAATTCCCAGGGGCACACAAGGGTCACCACTCCTGCCCCGCACCTTAGAGCCCCCATACAGGTCATTGAAGCTGCCCCGGTAAATCCTGCAGAACCTGCTATTACCAGTAAGTTCCCAACTTTATATTTATACGTCCATGACTGCTTTACAGGTATATTTGCAGCTATCCACTGAAAGTCGGGTTCAAAAATCTGCTCATACTGGCCGTAATATTTTTCCGGAATACCTATATCTATAATTTTAATCTGCCCTGCAAAATCTGCTCCAGGATAATTTACCAGTCCTATTTTCTTACAGCCGAAAGTTATGGTTTTATCTGCCCGTACTGATGTTCCCAAGACTCTTCCATCATCGGAATCAACACCGGAAGGAATATCGACGGAATAAATTTCCTTAATTTTACTTTTTTCCTTAGCTAAATTTATACTTTCAATTACTTCCCTTGAAGGCCCGTAAATATCCTTACCGTGAAGGCCTGTCCCAAATATGGCATCTAAAACAAAATCAGCTTTTTTGAGCTCTTCTTTAAATAAAGAGTATATTTTTTTATCTTCCGGATTTAAATAATATGTAACATTATTTTTATCTGCCTCGAGCTTTTTAAAATAAAATAAGCTGTCAGGGCTGAATTTTTCCACAGAAGATATATAAAACACAATTACCTTCATTCCATAATCCAGTAAATCTTTAGCTGCAACCAATCCATCGCCACCATTATTCCCGCTCCCGCAGACAATTACACCACGGGCAGCTCGTTTAAGTTTTTTATTTTCAAAATCACCTATGATTTCCTTGGATATCCCACTGCCGGCATTCTTCATAAGCCACTTTGAATCAATCCCATCACTTATAACCCTGGCATCGATTTCTGCGGTTCTCGTCCCTTTTAAAATTCTATTTAATTTCATCTTTCTCCAATTTATACTCAACTTAACCCATATCTTGCAATTTAATTTTAGTATGATAAAAAGACCCTGCTTTACAATTTTATGAAAAAATAACTAACTGCAGGCGTAAATTACATCATTGCTACCGCATAGGCAACTGCAAAATTTTCTGTTGCCGAAACAGATATTTTTATCTCTTTTATCCTTAGCTGCTTGCTGAACTTAAGAGTTTTACCGTATAACTTTATGAAAGGTGCTCCATTATCCATATTTGCCAGTTCGATTTCACTTAAAGATATGCTTTTACCAACCCCCTCAACCAGTGATTTAGCAACCGCTTCTTTTGCTGCAAAACGGGCTGCAAAGCTTTGATACTTACCCTTATTTTTTTTATTGCAGTACTCTATTTCACTTTCAGTATAAACCCTGCTCAAGAAACCTGAATTATTTTTAATAGCAGACTTGATTCTTTTTACTTCTATTATATCAGTGCCGACTCCAAATATTTCCATAAACTCTCACTCCACTGTAACACTTTTTGCAAGATTTCTTGGCTGGTCTACATTTCTATTCAGATTTTTAGCTATATAATAAGAATATAATTGAATTGGTATAATGGTTAAGATAGCATATAACTCCTCCAGGGTTTCAGGAATTTGGAAGATATGATCAGCATATCTTTTTGTATTCTCATCTCTCTTGTTAATTATAGAAAATATTGTAGCTTTTCTTGCCTTTACTTCCTGAATGTTACTGAGAATCTTTTCGTATACTGAATCAACAGGCATAATCCCCACCACTACTGTTTTTACATCTGTAAGAGCTATAGGACCATGCTTCATCTCACCGGCCGGATATCCTTCTGCATGGATATACGAAATTTCCTTAAGCTTTAAGGCACCTTCCAGTGCAGCCGGAAGACCAAAAATTCTACCAAGGAAGAGAAAGCAGGTATGTTTGTAAGTTTTATCAGCAATTTTCTTTATCTCATCTGCCCGGTCCAGTATACTCTGTATTTTACCGGGTATGATTTCTAATTCTTTAATTATTTTCTGAGACGTACTTTTATTAATAAGCCCTTTTACTTTAGCAAAATATAAAGCTATAAGATACATTACCATAATCTGAGCTGTAAAAGTCTTGGTAGCGCAAACACCTATTTCCGGGCCAGCATGGGTATAGATCACAGAATTGGATTCTCTGGCTACGGTACTCCCCACAACATTGGTAATAGCCACTATTTTTGCCCCTTTAGATTTTGCTTCTCTGATTGCTGCCAGGGTATCAATAGTTTCTCCTGATTGAGTTATAGCTACAAATAAATAATTATCTTCTACCAGTGGGTCCCTGTATCTGTATTCTGATGAATAATCCACTTCAACCGGAATTTTTGCCCATTTCTCTATAACCTGTTTTCCGATTAAAGCAGCATGATATGATGTTCCACAGGCAATTATCTGAACTTTTTTTAGATTTTTAATCTGTTCAGACGACAGATTAAGTTCATCAAAATTTAACTCTCCTTCTATCAGTCTACCTCTCATTGTCTCTTTGACTCCATAAGGCTGTTCAAAAATCTCTTTCAGCATAAAATCCTCGTAACCGCTTTTTTCAGCACTGCTAACATCCCAATTAACTTTAAAGGGTTCCCTCTCAGCTAATTTCCCTTCCCTGTCAAAAATTTCCACCTTATCTCCGGTGAGTCTAACAGTCTCAAAATCATTAATCACTATAAAATTCCGGGTATGTTCCAGCACTGCAGGCATATCTGAAGCAAAAAAATTACCATTCTTCGAGACTCCCACAACCAGAGGGCTGGTAATTCTGGCTCCAATAACTTCATCCGGTTGTCTTGCAGAAATTGCTACAATAGCCCCGGACCCTTTTATTTTCTTTATTACTTTCTGCATTGCTGCCAGCAAATCCCCATCGTAGTATTTCTCCAGAAGGTGAGGTAAAACTTCAGTATCAGTTTCCGAAATAAATTTATGACCTTCTTTTTTAAGTTCTTCCCTTAGCTCTGCGTAATTTTCTATTATTCCATTATGAACAACAGCAATCCTGCCACTGTCATCCAGATGAGGGTGTGCATTTATTTTAGTTGGTTCACCATGTGTAGCCCATCTTGTATGTCCGATCCCACAATTTCCATCTATTTTAGAATCATTTACTTCTTTCTCCAATATCTTTATTTTTCCCGCTACTTTTACCATATTGATCCTTAAATTTTTTAAACCTTCTGCTTTCCCCATATTGTCGGATATTATGGCAATACCAGCAGAATCATAACCCCTGTACTCCAATCGCTTGAGTCCATTTATTAAAATGTCCTTACATTTCCTATCTCCGATATATGCAACAATTCCACACATCAAAGTCCTCTACGGTACTTATTGACAAATTTTGTTTAACCTGGCTACAGGTTTAACTACTAAAAATGGATATATAACCCAACACCATTAATAATTGAATATTATAACAGAAGCTTTAAAAATAATGGATAAATTAGTGTTATTATTTGAAAGCTTACTCAATTTTTAACTAACCTGTCCTTAAAAAATCTAACAGCCGGATTAATTTTTCAAAGATTATTAAAATAAGAAATGAAATCCTTTATATAACGAGGATTTTATAAATCATTACATCTTTTAATAACAGCAGACAGCTGATTTACAACATCGTTTACCATATCCATAGTTTTGGCTTCAACCATCACCCTTATAACCGGTTCTGTGCCTGAAGGTCTGAGTACAAGCCGGCCATCTTTACCCAGCAACTTGTCCATTTCAGCAATTTTCTCTTTAAGCATGCTGCTCGTCATTATTTTATTCTTATCCACCACTTTTATATTTTCCAGCAGTTGTGGATATCTGGGAAAAATATCATATATTTCGGATATTTTATTTTTACCGGTAAGTGCCGCCCTTAAAAATTCCAGGGTGCTTATAAGACCATCCCCGGTAGGACTGATATCTCTGAATATTATATGTCCCGATTGTTCTCCTCCAAGAGTACAATCAACTTCTATCATTTTTTCTAAAACATATCTGTCGCCGACCTGTGTTTTATATACTTTTATGCCACTGCTATCCATCGTATTATGAAATCCCATATTTGCCATAATTGTGGTCACAATGCAATCGTTTCTTAAATTACCGTTTCTCTTCATATCCAGGGCACAAAAAGCTATCATGCTATCACCATCCAGAATCCTGCCGCTGCTGTCGCAGGAAATAACTCTATCTCCGTCACCATCGTAAGAAAATCCAATGTCAACCCTGTTTTCCAATACCATCTTTTTCAGTGCCTCGGGATGGGTTGAACCGCAATTCTTATTAATATTCTCACCGCTTAAATCTACATTAAAGTCAAGAACTTCTGCTCCCAATTCCTTAAGTGCCCTTGTAACTAAAATACTTGATGACCCATTGGCGCAGTCGACCGCAATTCTATAACCTTTTAAATCTATACTAAAATACTTAAAAATATAATCGAGATAAATATCAACCGCATTATCCATGGTCTTAAATCTACCCACTCCGGTACCAACCGGCAGCGTATTTTCTATATCCTCATCAAGTATATAGTCTTCTATTGCCTTTTCCTGATAATCCGTAAGTTTCTGTCCTCCACTGCCGAAAAATTTAATTCCACTATCATTTAAAGGATTATGGGAAGCAGAAATGACTACTCCACCATCCATATCTAAAATTTTAGCAAGAAGAGCTATGGCAGGAGTAGTTATTATTCCGGCACGAAATACATCATGCCCACCGGAAAGAATTCCGGATATCAGTGCACTTTCAATAAAATCTCCGGAAGGTCTTGGATCCCTTCCTATTATTATTTTCCCTCTTTTTCCTTCAGGAACAAGATACTTGGCTCCGGCTCTACCCACTTTTAAAGCAAGCTCTGCAGTTAACTCTTTATTTGCTACACCTCTTATACCATCGGTACCAAATAGCTTCCTTAGATCTTCCATGCTTTATCCTTCTATATAACTCTTCTTAACAAAAGGAGAGGTCATACAGGACAGCAGTCCAAAATAATCAAGATTAAAAGAAATCATACCACCAGCTTCTAATTTTAAATAATCATCCCTGGATTTCCCAGATCTATCTTCTTTTATTCCTAAAATCGTATGGTCGCTGCTTTGACCCATAATATATAAACCGGGACTACAGCAATAAATATTTTTACTGCTTACGTCCTGGAGTCCCAGAGCTAAAATAACCTTATACGTTTCACTATCTTTTTTCTTCACCTCTATTATTTCTGCTTCAAGAAGAAAACAGTCCAAAAAAGCTCCCTTAACAGGTTTATAATCTACTGTATTATGTCCCATAAGTATAGCTTCCCCCATTCTTACCTGGTTAATTCCATCCGGAATTAAGCCTTCTTCTATCAAATTCCAGATACTTGAGTTTCCACCTGAAATAACCGGTATGTTTCTTCCGGTAGCTTCCATTATCTTCTGGCTCAAGTCTATAAGCATTCTTAAACTTGCCGGAGCAGGGCCATTCTTGGTAACACATCTTGCATTAGTCCCCAGACCATATATTTCAATAGATTCGTAGTTATCTACAACCTGCCTGCAAAAATTTACTGCATCTTCTGCAAGAAGTCCTTCTCTCTGGTCATCTGTTTCAACCATAACTACTACGCGATGTTTTATTCCTTTTTCCTGACAGATCTTTGCTATTATTTCTACCACTTTTAAATCAGTATTCAAACTAATATCACAAATTTCAACCAAATCCCTGATTTCACTCGGCATTGGGCTTCTGAGCATCATTAGCTGCTGCTCGCTTCCATAGAAATTTCTTAATCTAATAAGATTTTCAAGCCTGCTATCACCTAATATATTAACTCCTGATTTTTTTATAGCTTCTGCAATTTTTACATCACCCAATACGCATTTTGTAACTCCAACAACCGATATACCCAGTTGAGCACACCTGGCTCTGATGATCTTACTATTATGGGAGATCTTTCCTAAATCTATTTTTAAACAAGGATAATTCATTAAGAAAAGATTATTATCTTTTAGAAAACTGGGGTCTTTTCCTGGCTTTTTTAAGACCGTACTTCTTTCTCTCTTTAATTCTCGAATCCCGTGTCAAAAAACCTTCTCTCTTAAGTATTGGTCTATATTCTTCATTGATTTCCAGCAGCGCTTTTGAAATACTATGACGTAATGCTCCTGCCTGTCCTGATATACCCCCTCCTGATAAATCTGCAACAACATCATATGCATTTTCGGTGTTTGTAAGTCTGAAAGGCTCCGTAATGATAGTTACAAGAGACTCTCTCCTAAAATATTCTTTAAAGTCTCTTAAATTAACTGTAATTTTTCCTTCTCCAGGAAATAATCTTACCCTGGCTATAGATCGCTTTCTCTTTCCTGTTGCACTATAAACTACCTGCTTTACCAAATTAATTCTCCTTTTTATAAATCAATTTTTTCAGGTTTTTGCGCAATATGTAAATTATTTTCACCCTTATATATTTTTAATTTCTTCAGCATTTTTCTGCCCAAAGTATTATGAGGCAGCATTCCCTTTACTGCATTCCTTATAACAAATTCCGGTGATTTTTCCATCATTTTTTCCAGGTTGGTAACCTTTAAATTACCGACATACCCTGAATGTCTGTAATAATTTTTATTCTTTAGCTTATTACCTGTAACTTTTATTTTATCTGCATTTATTACAATCACAAAATCACCACAATCTAAATGTGGTGTAAATGTTGGTTTATTCTTACCTCTTAAAATCTTGGCTATTCCCGTACATAACCTTCCCAGATTTTTATCCTTTGCATCAACAATAAACCAACTTCTTTTAATTTCTTCCTTTTTTAGATTAAATGTTTTAAGCCCTACATTTACCATAACTTACTCCAATCAACTAAAATATTCCACTCTTGTAAGAAAAAGGCCCTTTGCCAGGACTATTTCCCCGGCCATCTTTCTATCTCTTTTTATAAGAGCTTCTCTTATACTTGAGAGTTCCCTCTGGCCGCTTCCTATTTCAAGTACGGTTCCTACTATAATTCTAACCATATTATATAAAAAAGAATTTGCTGCCACCTTAAAAATTATTAAGTCATCTTTTGTTTTTTCCACTGTAAACCTAAATATTTCCCTGACAGTACTATCGCTTAAACGCTCTGAATTGCAAAAAGATGCAAAATCTTTTACTCCTAAAAACATCCTGGCTGCTTTTCGCATTAACCTGACATTTAATTTTCTTGTTATAAGGATACTGTACTTTTTCAAAAAAACACTATGATATTTTTTATTCACTACAAAATAACTATATTCCCGCAAGGTAGCATCCTTCCTGGCATCAAAAGAAGGACTTACCTTTCTAATTTCTTTAATAACTATATCGTCCGGGAGCAAACTATTTACAGACCACAAGATTCTGTAAATATCCAAATCTTTACCAGTTTTAAAACTTATTACCTGATATCTGGCATGAACTCCGGCATCAGTTCTCCCAGCGTATTTAAGATCTATTTTTTCATTTAAGACTTTCGACAGAACTGCTATCAGTTTTCCCTGTATTGTGTTAGTTCCACCTGGCTGTATTTGAAATCCACTGTAGTTAGTTCCATCATATTCTACAACAGCCATGTAGTTGTTCATCATCTTATTACTGTATAATTTATAATTTTCAAAATAACATTGATTTTATTTTACCAGCAGCTCCATTATTACCAGCTCGGCACCATCTCCGGATCTGTTCTTATACTTGACAATTCTAGTAAATCCACTGGATCTCTCATACATTCCCGGAGCTATTTTATTAAATAATTTCTGTACTGCTTTGGTATTACCCAGCAGTCTGATACAGTTTCTCCTGGCGGCCAGGTTATCCTTTTTAGCCATGGTTATCAATTTATCTACAAAACTTCTTAAATATTTTGCTTTCGGTAATGTAGTTTTAATTTTCCCATTTTCAAATAATGAAACTACCAAATTTCTCATAATTGCTTTTTGTTTACTACTGCTCCCGCCGAATCTTCTACCTTTTTTAGGTATTACCATATTCTACTTCTCCCGCCTATTATTTTTGCTTAAAGGATAATCCCAGTTCTCTTATTTTATCTTTTACTTCCTGAATAGATTTCTGGCCAAAATTCCTAATGTCAAGAAGCTCATCCTCACTGTATTCAAGCAGCTTTTCTACAGAATCAATACCTTCCCTCTTAAGACAGTTGTACGCCCTTACAGAAAGTTCCAATTCCTCTATAGAAGGATACTCTTGTTTTTTGTCTTCCTCTTCAATTTCTTCAAATATCGGTTCATCTTTACCCTCTTTGTCAGACAAATCTATTAGAAGTGCCATATAATCATTAATAATTTTAGATGCCTGACTCAAAGCATCTTCCGGTTTAACGCTGCCATTAGTTTTTATATTTATCGAGAGCCTGTCAAAGTTTGTCATCTGACCAACCCTTGTATTTTCAACTTTAAATCGAACCAGTCTTACCGGTGAAAATATAGTATCAATAGGTATTACTCCAAGAGGTTCTCCTTCTACCACATTTTCTTCTGCGTTTTTATAACCTTTATTTTTCTCTATTCTTATTTCTGCGTCGAGTTTCCCTTTTTTGGTCAGGGTGCAAATATATCCATCTGGATTTACTATCTCTACATCAGAGGTAGATTTTATATCTGAAGCCTTTACAATTCCAGGTCCTTTTTTCTCAAGTTTCAGTAATACCGGTTCATCACCCTCCATCCTAAAAACAACCCCTTTTAGATTGGCAATGAATTCTATCAAATCTTCTTTCATTCCTTCTAAAGTTGAAAATTCATGCATGATACCTTCTACTCTAATCCTTGTAATCCCCACTCCTTCTATAGATGAAAGTAAAACTCTCCTAATCGAATTACCTAAAGTATGTCCAAAACCTCTTTCCAGTGGCTCAATGATAAATTCACCAAAAAAATCATCTTTACGTTTAATGCTAACATTAGGTTTACGCATTTTTAGCAATTTATATCTACCTCCTAAAGAAAAAATATTCAAATGAATATTTATATTACTTAGAATAAAGCTCTACTATTATTTGTTCATTAACAGGAGCTTTTATTTCATCACGCTCCGGGTATCTTACGAGCTTTCCTTTTAAATTATCCAGATCGACTTCCAACCACTCCGGTATAGTTAGGCTTCCTCCACTTTCTTTTGCTATCAATACTGGAGTTATTTCCTTACTGGACTCGGCAACATTTATTTCTTCCCCTTCTTTTAACTGATATGAAGGTTTATCAACTTTTTTACCATTAACTTGAATATGCCCATGACTGATTAATTGTCTGGCCTGGACTCTGGATGTGGCAAACCCCATAGAATAAACAATACTATCAAGTCTGGTCTCCAAAAACTGAAGCAATATCTCTCCGGTAATCCCTTTTCTCTTTACAGCTCTCCTATAATAATTTCTAAATTGCCGCTCCAACACCCCGTAATATCTCTTGGCTTTTTGTTTTTCCCTTAGCTGCGAATAATACTCGGTTTCTATGAGTCTCCTCTTTGCCCTCTGACCTGGAACATAGGGTTTTTTTTCTAAAGCACATTTATTAGAAAAACACCTCTGTCCTTTTAAAAATAATTTTTCTTTTTCTCTTCTGCACTGCTTGCAGGCAGATTCTTTAGCTATTGCCATCTATTGTAACTCCTTGTTTTAAACCTTTTATACTCTTCTCCTCTTGGGTTGTCTGCATCCATTATGGGGCACTGGTGTCACATCTATTATATTACCGATTTCCAGCCCAGCAGCTTGAAGAGACCTTACAGCAGTTTCCCTACCAGATCCAACACCTTTAACTCTCACATCTACCTTAGTAACCCCATGCTCCTGAGCATTCCTGGCCACAACAGTTGCAGTTATTTGGGCAGCAAACGGGGTACTTTTCCTGGAGCCTTTAAAACCCTGTCCTCCTGCGCTACCCCAGGCAATAGTATTACCCTCTAAGTCAGTTATGTTTACGATGGTATTATTAAAGGTAGATTGTATATGAGCAATCCCAAAGGGTATATTTTTTCTTTCTTTACTTTTTACCCTTCTTTTGCTGCTAGTTTTTTTTGCCAAAATTACCTCCTAAAATTTTTATTGAGACTGACTTTTCTTTATACCAACACTTCTTCTCTTACCTTTTCTGGTCCTGGCATTGGTATGAGTTCTCTGACCACGAACCGGCAGTCCCCTTTTATGCCTGATACCCTTATAAGAGTTTATTTCTATTAACCTTTTTATATTCTGGCTTATTTCTCTTCTAAGATCTCCTTCAATAGTGTAATTATTTTCTATATATTCCCTTATTTTCACTAGTTCTTCTTCGCTGAGATCTTTAGCCTTTATACTTTTTCCAATATTCAATTTATCCAGTATAGTCTCTGCTTTCGACCTGCCAATGCCGAAAATATAAGTCAAAGCTATACAAATGTGCTTATCATTTGGTATATCAACACCTGAAATTCTTACCAATTAAAAACCTCCTTAACCCTGTCTCTGCTTATGGCGGGGATTTTTACAAATAATAATAACTTTTCCTTCTCTTCTTATAACCTTACAGCTTTTACATATTTTTTTAACTGATGGTTTAACTTTCATTCATATTCCTTCTTTTAAGTCATTTTCTTCCCATAATATGGGCTTTAAAATATAAACCTAAAATATAATTACTTTTTTCTAAAAATAATCCTTCCCCTGCTTAAATCATAGGGTGATATTTCAACTTTAACTTTATCACCAGGTAAAATTTTTATATAATGCATCCTCATTTTACCTGAAATATGCGCCAGTACCTTATGACCATTATCAAGCTCTACTCTAAACATAGCATTTGGAAGTGCTTCTAATATAGTTCCTTCGGCTTCTATTATGCCTTCTTTCTTAGAAATTTTTAAACCTCCGTGTTAATATTTTCAATATAAAGATAGCGCAAATACGTAGATTATCAAAAAACTTTTAGTATGTCTATAAAATTTTCTTACCTTCCAACTAAGTTCTGGTTAATATTAAAGGACCATTTTCCCATATTGCTACTGTATCCTCAAAGTGGCAGGAAAGCTTCCTGTCCATTGTTACAACAGTCCACATATCACTTAGTATCTCGACATCACTACTGCCCTCATTTAACATAGGTTCTATAGCCAGAACCATCCCCTGCTTTAGAACCGGCCCCTGACCGGGGGGCCCATAGTTCAATATCTGGGGATCTTCATGCATCTCTCTACCAATCCCGTGACCTACAAAATCTTTCACTACAGAAAAACCATCTATTATAGCCCTATTTTCAATTACATTGGAAATATCTGATAATCTATTTCCTGAAATACATTTCTCTATACCCATATCAAGTGCCTCTTTTGTGGCATTCCATAACCTTTCTGCTGTCTTATTTACGTTCCCAACTTTATAAGTTCGTGCAGCATCCCCATAAAAACCGTTTATTTTTACTCCGACATCTATGGAGACCATCTCGCCTTCCTTTATAACTCTCTTGTCTGGAATACCGTGAACCACTTGTTCATCAATTGATATACATACACTACTTGGAAATGGTTTTTTACCAACCTTCCCAACATAACCCTTGAAAGCCGGAATAGCTTTCTCACCTGTTATAATCTCTTCAGCTATCCTATCTATATAATCAGTAGTGATACCCGGTTTTATAATTTCTTCTATTTTCAAAAAAACTTTAGCTACAATCCTGCCAGCTTTCTGCATTAATCTGATTTCATCTGCCGACTTGCATATTATCATAGGAATTTTAATATCCTTTCAGTTACTTCTTCCTCTTCCCCGGAACCATCAATATTTACTAGCAGTCCTTTATCAGTATAAAAATTAATAAGTGGCCTCGTTTTTGATTCATATACCTCCAGCCTGTGTTTAATGACTTCCACATCATCATCTTTTCTTTTAACCAAATCTCCTCCACACCCCGGACACTTTACAAGATTTTTACCGCTTTTATTAACACTGAATATATCTTCACATATACTGCAGGTTCTTCTCTTGCTGAGCCTGTCAATAATCTCATTTTTATTAACAAATATATTTATTACTTTATCCAGTTTAATCCCCAGCTGATCAAGCATGTTTGAAAACTTTCTTGCCTGCTTTAAATTCCTCGGAAAACCATCCATCAAAAATCCTTTTTTTGACCTGCTGCTTTTTATTACATTCTTAATTATTTCGATTATTATTTCGTCAGGGACTAATTTTCCGCTCTCAACAAATTTAGCTGCTTTTTTTCCTAACTCGGACCCTTTTTTTATTTCAAGTTTTAAAATATCTCCTGTCGAAATATGCGCTATATTAAATTTACTAGAAATTCTTCTCGCCTGCGTCCCCTTCCCCGCACCTGGAGCTCCTAGTAAAACTACTCTCATTTTAGAAACCCTTCATAGTCCCTCATAGTAAGCTGGGATTCAAGTTGCCTCATAGTATCTAATGCGACACCCACAGCAATAAGTATAGATGTTCCACCAAATCTAAAAGGTATTTTCATATAATTAATCAATACCTCGGGAAGAAGTGCAATTATTGCTAAAAATACAGCACCCGGTAATGTTATCCTGTTTAAAATATTGGTTAAGTAATCTGCAGTATTTTTTCCTGGCCGCAGTCCCGGTATAAATCCTCCGTACCTTCTCAAATTATCTGCGGTATCCAGAGGATTAAAGGTAATGGCATTATAAAAGTAAGCCAATATAATAATAAGTACAGTATAAGTAATAGCATAAATTGGGTTAATTCTCCCCTCTATAGTTGGATTCAATGCATTAGCAAAGGATTGAATCCATCTTACCGGTATAAACTGCGCAATTGTTGCAGGGAAAAGTAAAAATGATATAGCCAGAATTATAGGCATTACTCCGGATTGATTAACTTTAAGAGGTATATAAGTACTCTGTCCGCCAAAAACTTTTCTTCCTATAATTCTTTTTGCATACTGGACCGGTATTTTTCTCTCACCTTGCTGGACAAGTATTATAGCCACAATTATACCAATAGAAAAAATTGCAAAAAGAGCTAAAAAGAAATAATTTGTACCCCTCAGTCTAAATAAACTTATTAGCTCGCCTGGTATTCTTGAAATTATACTGGCAAATATTAAGAGTGATATTCCATTTCCTATACCATGAATATTTATCAATTCACCCAGCCACATTATCAAAGTGGTTCCTGCTGTCAGTGTGGCAATAATTAAGATAACGTGCATAACGTCAAAATCAGGTATGGCACCAAAATTCCTGAAGAAAAATACCATTGCCGTAGACTGCATAAGAGCCAGCCCTACTGTCATATATCTCGCTATTTGATTTATTTTTCTTCTGCCTGTTTCTCCTTCCTTGGCCAACTGGTCCAATCTGGGAATTACAACCTGGAGTAGCTGCATCACAATAGTAGCAGTTATATAAGGCATAATACCCAGAGAAAACACGGCAAATTTTCCCAGCGCTCCTCCCGAAAACAAATCCATCATACCCATTATCCCAGTGTCAACCTGTTCCAGGATTTTTGCTGCATCTACCCCTGGCACAGTAATATTAGCGCCAAATCTATAAATAGCCAGGATACCAATGGTGTATAGTATTCTATTTCTGACTTCTTTAATTCTGAAGGCATTTATAATAGCCCGGAACACTAAATCACCTCCGCCTTTCCACCCGCTTTTTCAATTTTAGTTATGGCGCTCCTGCTGAAGTAATTGGCTTTTACAGTTATTTTTTTTGTAAGCTTTCCGTTACCCAATATTTTCACAGGATTTGACTTTTTCATAATGAAACCACTCTTCTTTAAAAAATCATAATCAATAACACTATTATCTTTGAATTTTTCTAGTCGTCCCACATTAATAACATTATTCACTTTTTTTCTGGTATTTTTAAAACCTTTAAGGTGGGGCAATCTCCTTTGCAAGGGCATCTGTCCGCCTTCAAAACCCAGCCTGGACTTACCGCCCGAACGCGATAGCTGTCCTTTGGTACCCCTTCCGCTGGTAGTCCCGTGTCCGGAACCGTTACCTCTGCCTACTCTCTTCCTTTTTTTTATTGACTTAGGAGATCTTATATCACAAAGCTTCACCATTTTCTCCTTCCGATATTATCCAGATCTATTATATTAATTAATTTCCTGTTCCGTTTTTCTTATACTCGCAATCTGATCCGGCGTTTTAAGCATCTTTAAACCACTAATAGTTGCATTAACCATATTTAAAGCATTGGCACTTCCTAATGATTTTGTAAGAATATCCTTTACACCAGCCAATTCCATTATTATTCTCACAGGACCGCCTGCAATTACTCCTTTACCATGAGAAGCTGGCTTCATAAAAACATGACCGGCTCCAAACCGGCCGTCAATTTGATAGGGTATGGTTCCACCTGCTAAAGACACTTTAAACATATTTTTCTTTGCATTATTAATGCCTTTCTGGATTGCGGTAGAAACCTCTTTTGCTTTACCGAAGCCAATCCCTACCATACCATTCATATTGCCAACCGCTACCAGAGCACTAAAGCTAAATCTTCTTCCACCCTTAACCACTTTGGCTACTCTATTTATTTTTATAACCTTTTCAGTCAATTCCACATCTTTGGAAATATCAACCACTAAATACCCTCCTTAAAAATAGGATTAAAATTTCAATCCGCCTTTTCTTGCACCTTCAGCCAGAGCTTTAACTCTGCCATGATATTTATAGCCACTTCTATCAAAAACTATTTCGCTTATTTTTTTCTCTTTTGCCATTTTAGCCAGGGCTTCTCCGGTTCTAAAACTTATATCTATTTTCCCTTTATCTCCATTTTTACTTTCAACATTCTTACTCGATATTCCCACCAGTGTAATACCGGTGCTGCTATCCACTATCTGCCCGTAAATATGTTTATTGCTCCTGTAAACAGCAAGCCTCAGGCGATTGGTGTTTCTTTTAATTTTAGATTTACTCCTTACTTTTCTTCTTAAACCTTTATCTCTTTTTTCAATTTTACTTTTCATAAAATCTCCTGTAAGAATTTAAGTACCACTAGTAATAGCTGCTTTACCGACTTTTCTTCTTATAATTTCGTCTTCATATTTTATGCCCTTACCCTTATAAGGTTCCGGTTCTCTTATGCTCCTGATCTTAGCAGCCATTTCTCCAACCACCTGCTTATCTATTCCTGTAACTACAATTGTAGTATTATCAGGGACATCAAGGAATATCCCTTCAAGAGGACTTACTATTACCGGATTTGAATATCCCGCTAATACTTCTAGATTATTACCTTTTTTACTTGCTCTATAACCTACTCCAACTATTTTTAATACTTTGCTAAATCCGCTGCTTACGCCTATAACCATATTATTTATCAGGCTTCTATAAAGACCGTATTTAGCTCTGTTTTCATTACTGCTTGAAACTGGAATAACTATTAACCTGCTGCTTTCCATGCTTAATTTAATAGAGGTATTGTCAAACTTTTGAGAAAGTTCTCCTAATTTCCCCTTTACACTAATACTATCTTTATCTATTTTTATCTCTACATCCACAGGTATATTAATAGGTTTCTTTCCTATTCTGGACATTTTAAACTCACCTTTCTAACCATTCTCTTTCTACCATATGGAACATATTACTTCCCCGCCAATTCCCTGTTTTTTGGCTCCCTTTCCGGTAAGCACACCTTTTGACGTTGACAGTATTACCGTTCCCAAACCTCCAAGAACCCGGGGAATTTCATCCCTCTGTGCATAAACCCTCAGTCCCGGTTTACTTATTCTTTTAAGACCGGATATGATACTCTTTTTATCTTTGCTATATTTCAGATATATTTTAATTATGCCACCAGCACTTTCATCCTTAAGGATTTCATAACTGGTTATATAACCCTCTTCACCCAATATTCTTGCTATTTCTGTTTTTAATTTTGAATAAGGTATGCTGACACTATCCATTTTAGCAATAAAGCCATTCCTTATTCTTGTTAACATATCTGAAATAGGATCGGTAACTGCCGACATAAATCCTCCTTTTACCAGCTGGACTTGGTCAGTCCAGGAATTTTTCCTTCATGAGCCAATTCCCTAAGACAAATCCTGCATAATCCAAACTTTCTATAATAACCTCTGGGCCTGCCACACCTGAAACATCTGCTGTACTTTCTTACCTTATATTTAGGTTCTCTTCTTTGTTTTTCTATAAGTGCCTTCTTTGCCAATAAATGTCTCCTTACATTCTCTTAAGCTTTTTTATTTTTTAAACGGAAATCCAAACTCCTCCAGCAAAAATAATGCTTCATCATCACTTTTCGCACTGGTAGTAATTGTAATATTCATACCTTTTATACTTAAAATACTATCATACTCAACTTCTGGAAAAATTAACTGTTCTTTTATCCCAATAGTATAATTCCCGGAACCATCAAAGCTTTTTTTAGAAAGACCCCTAAAATCCCTGATTCTTGGAATTGCTATACTAAGCAGCCTATCTAAAAACTCATACATTCTCTTTCCTCTTAATGTAACCATACACCCTATGGGGTTCCCCTGTCTGAGCTTAAATCCTGCAATTGATTTTCTGGCTTTTGTTATGATGGGCTTCTGGCCCGTAATCATAGCTAAATCCTGACTGGCAGATTCTAATTCCTTTATATTTTGAGTTGCGGAACCGATACCCATATTTAAAGTGATTTTGTATATCCTGGGTATCTCCATCACATTATTAAATTTATGCTCTTTTAACATTTTTGGAATAATTTCTTTTTTATATTTTTCTTTTAACCTTGGTTCCACCAGTATCACCTCAAAGCACTATTCTTTAAATCTGTTGTTTACAATTTTTACATATTCTGACTTTTTCACCGGAATCCCTTATTTCAATACCCACTCTTACCGGTTTACCACAACTAGGACAAATAAGTTTAACATTTGAAATCCTGATGGGTCCTTCCTTTTTAATAATACCGCCAGGTTTGCTTTGATCCTTCTGCCTCACATGCTTATTTATAATATTGGTACCCTCGATATATAATCTGTTTTTAACGGATTCTATTCTAAGTACTTTTCCTGTTTTTCCTTTATCTTTTCCCTTTATTATCTCAACCTTATCATTTTTCTTTATTTTCAACATTTTTAATGCTCCCCTTACCAATAACTAAATTACTTCCGCCGCGAGGGAAATTATTTTCATAAAATTTTTATCTCTAAGCTCCCTGGCTACCGGACCAAATATTCTGGTCCCCCTGGGATTATTCTGTGTATCAATAATAACTGCAGCGTTGTCATCAAATCTTATATATGAACCGTCCGGCCTTCTGAATGTCTTTTTCGATCTTACCAGTACAGCCCTTACTACATCGCTTTTCTTTACTACTCCTCCCGGATTTGCATCCTTTACCGCAGCAATAAAAATATCTCCAACACGTGCATACCTTCTTTTTGACCCTCCCAGAACTCTAATGCATCCAATTACTCTTGCACCTGTATTATCAGCTACTTTTACTTTACTCTCAGACTGAATCATTTTTTAATCCTTCTTTACTCCGCTTTCCTGATTACCTCTACCAGTCTCCACCTCTTAGTCTTGCTAATAGGCCTTGTTTCAGAAATTTTTACTACATCACCCAGTTTAGAGTTACCTTCAGGATCATGTACCTTAAATTTCTTTGTTTTCTTTAAAATCTTCTTATATAGAGGATGTTTGTAATGAGATTCTATGACTACAACAACTGTCTTATCCATTTTGTCGCTTACTACTGTCCCCACTCTTGTTTTTACTTTACCTCTTTCCAAAAAAGCCTCCTTATTTCTCTTTGCCTGCTTTCTTAGTTTCCTTATTAATCTTCATATTAAATTCTTTCTCTTTAAGTAAAGTTTTTATCCTGGCAATATCCTTTCTTAAATTGCGTATTTTTACTGGATTTTCTAATTGTCCAGTAGCTTTTTGGAACTTCAAATTAAAAAGACTCTTTTTTATATCCGCCAGTTTTGTTTCCAATTCTTCTTTAGTTTGTTCTTTTATTTCCCTTACTTTCATTTTT
>Ga0256868_10000163_pt1 | contig 39669 bp, 37 predicted proteins | sample RVTome_13_FD_187341 | JGI IMG/M metagenome (GOLD analysis project Ga0256868, IMG submission 187341) | Soil microbial communities from uranium-contaminated site in the Upper Colorado River Basin, Wyoming, United States - RVT92D227 HiSeq ...
TCTGGATTACAAACGTCCCCAATCTATTGGTAGGATGCACAGCTTCTATGGAAACTTCGGGGTTATGGTCAGAGCTTATGTTTACATCCGTCAGAACGGGGCAAAGGGCTTAAGGGAGGTCAGTGAGAATGCGATAATCAATGCTAATTATCTAAGAGAGATATTGAAGCAATATTATCAACTACCCTATGATGACTTCTGCCAGCACGAGTTTGTCTTGTCCGGAGACAGACAGAAAGAAAAAGGTGTCAAAACCTTGGACCTTGCCAAAAGGCTCTTGGATTTTGGTCTGCATGCTCCCACGGTATATTTCCCCTTAATCGTTCATGAAGCCCTGATGATAGAGCCGACGGAAACGGAAAGCAAAGAGAGCTTGGATGAATTTGCCGATGCCATGATTAAAATCGCCAAGGAGGTGGAGGAGAATCCGGAAGTAGTCACCTCCGCCCCACACGTAACTCCGGTCAGTCGGTTGGATGAAGTCAAGGCAGCCCGGGATTTAAATTTAAGATGGAAGGGATAGGGAATTATCCCCCCTCTGGTCAGATATAAATGGCTTGCTTGATATGGCATTTCGTTACTCACCATCACTTGTGGTAGTTTCCCCAAATTAGCTTATTAGATTTGGCCAGATATGAGTTTTCATCCGGTTAGATGACCGGGTATACGATTTCCCAATCGGACTTTAAAAGACATAGCAGAGGTAAAAATACACGTCCGACTTGATGATCGGGCGCGATGAACCAAGGAGGATTCTATGTTAGCATCATTGAGTATATTCCCCACAGACAAGGGAGAATCGGTAGGCAGATATGTAGCCAAGATAATAGACCTTATCGACAAAAGCAGATTGCCCTATCGCACTTCAGCCATGAGCACGGTGATGGAAGGAAGCTGGGACCAGGTCTTCGGAGTGATTAAGAGATGCCATCATGCTTTAGCGAAGGAGAGCAATCGGGTATATATGGTGATCACCGTCGATGATCGCAAGAAAGCCAAGAACCGGCTTTCGGGCAAGGTGGATCGAATCGAGCAGGTATTGAAGAGGAAGATAAAGAGATGACGGATTACATCATGGTTTTCATCACGGTCAAATCGGAGAAGGAGGGGGAGAAGATCGCTTCCGCCCTCCTGAAGGAGAAATTGGCTGCCTGTGTGAATATGATTGGAGGGGTGAAATCTTTCTTTCGTTGGAAAGAACAGATTACTTCCGAAGATGAAATTCTACTCATTGCCAAGACCAAGGATGTGCTTTTTGAAAACCTGAAGAAACGGGTGTTGGAACTTCACAGCTACGAAGTACCGGAGATCATAGCTACTTCCATTCTGGCAGGATCGGAGAAATACCTGGATTGGATAAAAAAGGAGACAGGATAGCTTTTAGTTCGTGAAGGTAATCTCTAAATATACCCCCTCACCCTGACCCTCACCCCGAAGGAGATTGTATTATAATTGTGTTTTGGGTTTGTAGCCGCAATCTTCAGATTGCGTAAGTTTAGGGAATTCAATATATCGATTTCGCAAACTAAAATCTGCGGCTACATAAATCGAAATTATGACACACCCACAAAGGTGAGAGGATATTTAACATGATGCTTTTTTCCAAAGAGGATAAAATATGCAATTCAGAAAAATCGCAAATGGTTTTATGGTTAGACTCATAAAAGGGGAAGAAATAATAGCCACATTGACAACTTTTGTTGAAGAACAGAAAATTCTGGGTGGTTTCGTTTTCGGTCTGGGAGCGCTTAAGGATTTAACCTTGGGTTACTTCGATGCTGAAAACAAAACATATATTAAGAAGGTCTTCCCCCAGGACTTAGAGTTTGGAAATGTCACCGGATCGATATCCTACTTGGAAGGTAAGCCATTCATCCATGCCCACGTAACCGCAGGCGATTCCGACTTTACCTCGGTCACCGGACACATCTTTTCCGCCACCATTTCCGCTACCGGAGAGTTTTTTATTCTTCCTTCCGATTCCAAGATCGAAAGAAAACCGGATTCCGAGACCGGTTTGAACCTTTTAGACTTATAAAAGATATTTCTTGCCATTTCACCTTAATCCTTTAATATTGTGCTTGTTTTACGGATGTCAGCTAACCAGGGATCGAGAATTGTTTTTCACTTGAACCCTCGAATCCTGGAACCCTTGTGTAGATAATGTTGGGACACTTAGAATGAAACGATCAATCATCACCCTTACCACCGATTTTGGCACAAAAGATGGTTACGTTGGAGCGGTAAAAGGGGTGATCAAACGGATCAATCCGGATGCGGAGATCGTCGACGTTACTCACGAAATTGAGCCTTTTGATGTGTGGGGAGCATCCTTCGCCCTGAACAATTTCTATAGATATTTTCCACAGAACACCATTCATCTGGTAGTGGTCGACCCGGGGGTGGGAAGCAAGCGCCAGCCGCTTCTAATCAAATCAGCTGATTTCCTTTTTGTGGGTCCGGATAACGGGGTATTCAGTTTCATACTTCAAGACGATGAAATCGTCGAGATAATATCCATCTCCAACCAAAAATATCTCTTATCTGAACCTTCTCCCACCTTTCATGCCCGGGACATCTTTGCACCTGTAGCGGCATACCTGTCTATGGGTGTGGATATCCGAGAATTTGGAGCTCCGGCGATGGAGTGTTCCAAGTTATTCATTCCGCAGACGAAAGTGACCAAGAGAGGCATTATCGGTGAGATAATCCACGTGGACAATTTTGGTAATTTGACAACTAACATTGAGGCGAAATCTATCCACCTCAAGAGCATCAAGGGAATTGAAGTAAAGCGGAATAAGATAAGTTACATCGCCAAATCATACTATGATATTCCGGAAGAAGAGATAGGGGCGGTCATAGGGAGCTCCGGTTTCCTGGAAATATCGACAAACCAGGGTAATGCCGCTGAGTTTGTGAAAGCAGATATAGGCACCAAAGTAAGGATTAATTTTAAATAGCTGACATGGCTGAAGAAACGAAGAAAACAGATAATAAAAGGCGCAGAGCCATGCATGTTCGTCCCTCCTGGGACGAGTATTTTATGCGGATAGCGGAATTGGCTGCCACCCGCTCCACATGTTTGAGGAGACAGGTGGGGGCGGTAATAGTCAAAGACAAGAAGATCTTGGCCACCGGTTATAACGGCGCCCCGTCCGGGCTCAAACATTGTCTGGATATCGGCTGCCTAAGAGAGAAGCTGAAGATTCCTTCGGGAGAGAGACATGAATTGTGCAGAGCGACACATGCAGAGCAGAATGCCATAGTACAGGCGGCTTTGTTTGGAGTAAGCATCAGGGATGGGGTCATGTATTCCACCACCCAGCCGTGTATTCTGTGTACCAAGCTCATCATCAATGCCGGAATAAAGAAGATCGTGATCCAGGATAGCTACCCCGACCGGATGTCCAAGGATATGTTGAAGGAAGCGAAGGTGAAGATTCAAATTTATCCAAAGAAACCTGATAATTCCGTTATAAAAGGAGGGAGGAGAAAATGAGGTGCCCATTTTGCGGACAGGACAAGGACCGGGTGGTGGATTCGCGGACCTCACAGGACGGAAAATCGATCCGGAGACGGAGGGAATGCGAAATGTGTCGGAAGAGATTTACTACGTATGAATACGTGGAAGACGTCTCTCTTACCATCATAAAGAATGACGGCAGACGGGAGCCCTTCGACCGTCAGAAACTGCAGCGGGGAATCGAGCTGGCATGCAAGAAGCGCCCGATAAGCTCCGAGCAAATTACTGCTATGGTGGACGAAATACAGGAGAAGCTTCAGAATCTTTCCAAGCCGGAGATCACCAGTAAAGAAGTAGGGGAGGAGGTAATAAGGCGTTTGAAGGATTTAGACGAGGTAGCATACGTGAGATTTGCCTCGGTTTATCACAAATTCAAGGATGTCAGCGAATTCATGGATGAGCTAAAAGGTCTTTTGAAGTAAGGGCAGCTTAATTTTTAAAATCCGAAATGGGGAAAGAAATTCGAGAGATGTCGTTTTTGGACCACTTGGAGGAACTGCGGTCAAGGATAATAAAATCCTTGTTTTCCGTGTTAATTCTGTCCATCGTGGCTTATCTGTTTTCCGAGCGATTGCTCGATTTCCTTACCAGTCCTCTCCCGGTGGATCAGCAAGTCTATTTCATGTCACCCACCGAGGCTTTTTCCACCCGTATAAAGATCTCACTGATCGCCGGTATTATAGTAAGCGTTCCGGTGATATTTTACCACCTGTGGAAATTCGTAGTCCCGGGGCTTTTTGCCAAAGAGGTCAAGCTGATATTCCCCGTGGTGATTTCCTCCACCATCTTTTTCTTGATAGGTGCGACATTTTGTTTCTTGATGGTGTTGCCGATGAGCATAAAATTCCTCATGGGTTTCGGGACGGATAAACTGAAACCGATGATTCAGATCAAGGATTACATCAGTTTCGTCTGTTACATGTCGCTGGCTTTTGGAGCTGTTTTCGAGCTTCCGGTCATATCCTTTTTTCTGGGAAGGATAGGGATAATAAGTGCCAGAACCTTTATTAAGGGTCGAAAGTATGCCGTCGTGATAATTTTAATATTATCGGCGGTCATCACTCCTACCCCGGATGCATTTACCCAGCTGATGCTTGCCGGACCTTTATATTTCCTCTACGAGGTCAGCATCATAGTACTAAAGATGACCGCCAAGAAAAAAGTGCAACCGGAAGTCGATGCAGAAAAAGAGAAATGAAAAGAACGATATTGGTAATTCTGGCCATACTCATATGGGGTGCGTTCATTCCGCATTCTTTCTCACAAGAGATCTCCACTGATTTTCCTGTATTAAGCCCCCAGACGAAAGAAGGGTTGACCGACGCCTTGAGATGCATAAAGATGACCCTGCAGGATTTGACCTTCCGTGACGATTACGTTGATTTGGATTCGTTTAGATCGGAGCTGGTTGGCAAAATCATGCAGCATCCATTAGACCTAGTTACATTCAACTCAAATTTAAGATCGGATTGGGAGAAAGCATCACCCTGGGAAAGAAGATTTTCTTTACCCTTCAACTGGTCCAAGTTTCTTAAAACAAGAGATAAAGAGTTTTCATTTAGTGAAATCAAACCTGCCGACCAGGAAACCAATTCAGAAGGTGATAGGATTATCGGTGAATATAGTAAATCCACAAAAAAGCTACCTGAACCTATAAGAAACGCGATTTCCTCACTCTTGAAGGGGATTGAAGCCTGCAATTTTAGCACTCAAAAATCTTTCTTCAATTTGACGGTTGAAGAGAAAAACTGTTTAAGAGATAGCTTTCCCGTTATTCTATTAGAGGATATAAACGACGAATTCAAAACCCCGGAGGAACTGGATGCGCAGTCCGATTACGAAGAAAGGCTAACCAAGAAAATCATTCCTTATCTTTCAAAAGTTGATGTAAGCGAGATTGTGAAAGGGGGGAAAGAGCTTGCTTCTGCAACTGGAAATTGTCTTTCCGGATTACTTGAATTCGTTAAGACGAAACCCCGGATAAAATCTTTGGTGAAAGACAAAAGAGACAAAGAGAATGATTTGATTCTGAGATTGCAGACTTCCATCGGAGAAATCATTATAGGAGGATATGGCTCATCCAAGTATGAAGGGTCACCTGCAATTATAATTGATTTGGGGGGAGATGATGAATATTATCTTTCCACAAATCCGGCTTCGGAGTTTCACTCCTCCGTCATGGTTGACCTTGGAGGAAACGACGTTTATAATTCTGCAAGCGATTACACTTATGGTTCCGGTTTTTTCGGATCCGGGATATTGGTTGATGTCTCCGGAGATGACACTTACCTAACCAAGAATTTTTCCCTCGGCTCCGGACTTTTTGGCACAGGTTTGTTGATAGACGAACAGGGGAATGACAGATATTTCGGAGACACCTTCACCATGGGAGCGGGGAGTTTTGGAATGGGCGGTTTGATAGACCTGTCTGGAAGCGATCAATATTCTGCCGCATTATACGCTCAAGGATTTGGATTCACCGGAGGAATGGGAATTTTGATCGATTCTTCCGGCAACGATAGTTACTTCGCCGGCGGGAAATACAAGGACATTTTAAGATACAAAGATCATTACATCAGCCTATCCCAGGGTTTTGCTTACGGTTTGAGACCGATCATGTCCGGCGGGATCGGGATATTATACGATATTGCGGGAAACGATTCATACACCTCCGACATATTCGGTCAGGGATCGAGCTACTGGTGGAGCCTGGGGACTTTGATGGATCAGGAAGGGAATGATAAATACGTCTCCTATCAATACGCTCAAGGTGCAGGTACTCATATGACGTTGGGAGTTCTGGAAGACAGTTTAGGAGACGATGTTTATATTTCGCATGGCGTCTCCCAGGGTTGCGGGCATGATTTGGCTTTGGGATTATTGCTGGACCGGTCCGGTAACGATAATTATGTTGCCTATGATCTGTCCCAGGGTGCGGGGAGTGCCAATGGTTTTGGTATTTTAGTGGATGAGGTAGGTAATGACGGTTATTACGTTGGTAAGGATAACAACACCCAGGGTTTCGGCGACCCGAGAAGAGATTATGGATCTGTTGGGATCATTTTGGATCTATCCGGCATGGACCGCTACAATGGGAATGGGAAGGACAGCACCTGGTGGACTACCCCGTCAAAATGGGGAGCGGGTATAGATAAATAAGATTATTTCCTTATGAAAAAAGCAAAGGCTTCAAAGATGAGAAAATTCGAGATATTAGTCATTTTAATTACCCTCCAGATTTTCGTCAGCAGCGGTTACTGCCAGGATATGGCGGGTAAGGAAGATTTAAAGGAAAAAGTCGGCAGTCTTTTTATAGTGTCAAATGGAGTATCTGAAAAGTATAGGGATTTAGCTCAACCGGCAGAAAGCACGCTGGTAGCGATGGGTGAGAAAGCAGTTCCATATCTTATAGAGAAACTCAGTACCCAAGACGCCAGAGAGAAATGGACGCTTATACGTATCCTGGGGAAGATCGGTAAACCGGCGGTGGTTCCTCTTATCGGGAAATTAGATAGCCAGAATAAGGATGAAACGGAGCTTTCCATTCGAATTCTGGGAGATATAAAAGATACTACAGCAGTGAAACCATTAATCAAACTCTTAACCAGAGACAACTATAACATCAGAGGCAACGTTTGTGAGTCGCTCGGAAAGATCGGTGATAGCTCTGCTTTTCAAGATTTAAGCCTTCGCATGGGGGATTCGGTGGAGGTGGTTAGGAAAAGCGCAGCGGTAGCATTGGGAAGGATAAAAGATGATCAGGCAATTCCTTTTCTGATTCGGGGTCTGTCCGACGAACATTACAGCGTGCGGATGACCTCTGCCGGTTCCCTGGTGGAGTTGGGAGAACCTTCCATAAAACCACTGCTTACCCTTTTGGATAATTCCACCGATTTCACTTTGTATCTAACCATTGAATCTCTGGGGAGATTGAAAAGCAAACAAGCAGTGGCTCCTCTAATTGGCAGACTTAAAAACCAGGATTGGGCTACGCGAGCATTTACAGTAGAAGCATTAGAACAGATCGGGGATCCAAGGGGAATCCGGGCTATAGTGGAGTTGAAAAAAAAGGAAACACATCCTTTTGTCTTAGGCAAGATGGATAAAATCAAATGACCATTAAGATTTCCCTCTCTCCTTGGAGGGTGTGTCATAATCGGGTTTTGATTTTGTAGCTGCAATCTTTAGATTGCGTAAGCCGTTGGAATCCAACTAGCCGTTTTCGCAGACTGAGGTCTGCGGCTACAAAAAACTGAATTGTGACACAGCCTCTGGTGGGAGATGCGCATGCATGCTTCGCAGGATTGAGGGGAAGGGGGAAATTAATAATCCCATAATAAAATATTTTGTAATGGTAACAAAATTAGATCGGCAATTCTATGATCGTCCCACTCTGAAAGTGGCGAAAGAGCTTTTGGGGAAATATCTGGTGGTGAAGATGAATGGAGAAATTCTCTCCGGGAAGATCGTGGAAACGGAGGCATATATAGGTTACAAGGACCCAGCCAGCCACGCCTATCGGGGTATGACTCCGCGAAACAGCGTTATGTTCGGCGATCCCGGATACGCTTATGTTTATTTTACTTACGGCATGCATCATTGCTTAAATTTGGTCACAGAGAAAAGCGGATATCCCGCAGCCGTGCTGCTCCGGGCATTAGAGCCGGTGCAGGGGATAGAAACAATGCAGAATAGAAGGAAACTTAAAAGTTTAACGGATCTTGCCAGCGGTCCCGCTAAGCTGTGCCAGGCTCTGGGTGTTGACCTGAAATTGAACGGGACGGATATGTGTTCTGATATTATCTATGTCGAAGACAGGGGAGAAACGATAGAAAAAATCGGTTCTTCTTCACGTATAGGTATAACGGAGGAGAAAAAGAGGAAGTGGAGATTTTTTATCAGGAATAACGAATATGTTTCAAGATGAATTCTGGTTAATTTACTCTTTAAGTATATCAAATTATCTTTACCGTTAATGAACTTTAGCATCAGGTAATTTGTCAAATCTGGGATTGTTGATTTGGATCGAATACTCAGCCTATTAATAATCGCACCACCCATTCTTTTCGCCCTGACCGTACATGAATACGCACACGGGTGGGTGGCATACAAGTATGGTGACCCGACGGCTAAGAATGCCGGAAGGTTGACCTTGAATCCGCTTTCTCATCTTGATCCCCTCGGAACCATCATGCTCTTTCTGGTTCATCTGGGCTGGGCCAAGCCGGTGCCGGTCAATCCCTATTACCTTCGTAATCCCAAAAAGGACCTAATCTGGGTCTCCTTAGCCGGTCCGGGAGCCAACATTCTAACGGCTTTGGCGTGCGGGCTTATCATCCGTCTGATTCATCCGATGTCCGGATATCTTATGTTTGGATCATCTTCTTTCAGTGTACTAACATTGATGCTGGTATACGGGATGATGATAAATCTGGTTTTGGCATTTTTCAATTTGATTCCCCTGCCTCCACTGGACGGGTCCAAGATATTGATGGGTCTTCTACCGCCTCAATATGAATACAAGATGGAACAACTGGAAAGATTCGGCCCGTTCTTGTTGATAGGGATCATCATGGTGACCAGCTTTGCCGGAATACCCATATTATCTTGGATTTTAAGCCCCTTTGTGAATTTCTTCTCCTACCTTTTTGCCGGTGCGGATTTCAGCAGGTTTTTTTAAAATGCAACCAACGGTATGAACCATACGGTTCATACCACTGGATTAAAGGGTCTGAAGTATTTAATGGTTCGATTTCGCTCACCATCTTTGACGGACGAAACGGATGAATGAACCAAGAGAGTTTTGTTTTCACATCTCCGATCTTAGAATTCGTTTGTTTTCGGCTGCGCTTATACTATTGATTTGGATCGGTCTATTGATTACAAATTGTGCCCCCAAACCGAAGATCCTCCCTCAAGACAGAACTCCGGAAAACGTGCTGCGATGTGTCCGAATGAACAGAATAGAGTTTACTTCCCAGGCCTGCCTTCTGGATCTTCAATTAAAAGGAAAAGAAGCGAAATTTTCCGGAGAAGTTGAGATATTTTACCAAGCCCCGGATTCTTTTGCCTTCTATCCCCGCTCCTTCTTAGGAGCGGACATTTTTAAAGCTGTGGGGACAGATGATACTCTTACCATTTATTTCCCAAGGGAAAACCAATATTTTTCAGGGAGGATCACCGATTTGGAAAACACCCGTCTGTGGAGTTGGAATATTCCCTTTCAAATGTTGCTGAACTTGATTTTGGGAAAAGAAGGCCTGATGGAGGGGGGGGTTCAATTTGTAAGCAGAACGGAGAAGTATTTTGTATATAGATACGAGGATGAAAACTGGATAAAGGAATATCATGTGGATGCGGGAAGATGCCGATTAATAAAAACAAATCTAACGCAAAAATCCAGCGGGGATTATTATGAGATAGAATATAAAAGTTATAAAAAATACGACTCAAATGAGGTTCCGAGACTGGTGAAAATTATCTCCTCCGTCCAGGATATTGCTTCCGTAAAATACGAAGAAAGAAAGTTCAATTTATCCATACCAGCGACCAAGCTAAGACTGCAGATACCTGCGGACAGCAAAAGGGTTGATCTGAAGAGCCGGGAGAGCGAATAATTACGGATTATAGGTCGATTGATTCGAACCTTAGATGAGAGTAATGGGGGTAGAGATTATAGGGAAACAGGAGCAAGAAGCCATGTGAGGAGAGCTTGTAGATTAAAATAAAAAGAAGCCTGATATCGTTGTATAAGGGTGAAGTCTTTGTTCTCGGCAGATTAAGCATTGACAAATTTTTGAAATCATGATATAATTGAGAATCGTCGGAACTTTATCGGATAAGTAGAGCGGTTCAAAAAAAGGAGAACTTTCAGATGACCAGCAAATGGACACACGTAGTTTTTATCATTTTAATAGCAGCCGTATCGATCCTGGTTTACTACAAAACAATAAGAACCGGATTTGTGGGAGACGACGTGCCGCTCATCTCCAGTCAGGCAGATTTTCTCAAAGACGGGAGTAACCTGAAAACCGTTTGGGACAAACCGTTTCCCGCAGAGACTTACGAGCCGATTCCTTTTTATCGTCCGGTAATAACTTTGGTCAATTTCATTAATTATCACTGGTACGAAAAAGCGGCCCATGGCTACCACCAGGTGAATGTTGGTTTTCATACAGCCAACGTCATACTTCTATACCTGTTGATATTTTTGATTTTCAAAAACGAGCTGCTTTCTCTCTTTGCTTCTCTTTTCTTTGCCGCTCATTCCATCCATACCAACTCGGTAGTCTGGATTTCGGGACGCACCGACGTAATCGCTTGTTTCTTTTTGCTTCTGACAGCGATCTTGTTCGTGAAAAGAAAGGACCATACCGGGGCACTCAGAGCCTTGCTTTTTGCAGGATCGATTGTCACATTTATACTGGCTCTTTTCTCCAAGGAGATCGCATTCGTTCTTCCCTTATTTTTGTTCGTCTGGGACTGGGTATCCGACGAAGGAAAGTTGAAAAGAAAAATCATCCCCTACCTTCCGTTTGCGGCGGTGACCATTTTGTACCTGATATGGAGGGTATCGGTTATAGGTAATTTGGGAACGGGGAAACCAAATATCTCTGCCAACCTATTTCAGAGATTTCTCACCGTCTTTCCCATATATTTTTATTATTTCAAAAAATTCACATTTCCTATTTTCCTCAATTTCTCTCCTCGAGTCTTAACCATTACCACAATTTTTAGCCTGAAGTTTTGGGGAGCGCTGGTTTTCTTTGCCGTGGTTTTGGCTTTGGGACGCGCATTGCGGAAAACAACCAAACCGGTTTCCTTTGGAATATTCTGGATATTGGTGACATTGATACCGGTTTTGAATTTGGTGCCCCTCTATGCTTCGGTTAAAGAATGGTGGGGGTATATTCCATCGATCGGATTTTGTTTGATTATGGGGCAGATCGCAGTTTGGGGAATTAGCTGGGATAAAAACTGGTTCGAGATTCGATTGCCCCATCGAAAGCCCATAGGAGAAATCACGACTGAAACCGAACTGTCAGCCAACATGGCGATGGATTCCACACCCGAGGGGGGTACAGTCCCCGATTTCCCGGAGGAATCAGCCGGGGGAGTATCGGAATCGACACCCAAGATGTCCTTTCATTTTCCGAAAAAAATAGTGATAAAGGCGGGATATGCTGTAGCTTTGCTGTTTGCTTTGATCCTCATTTTCTATGCTTTCACCATCAAAAGCAGAGCCAGGATATTCCGCAACGATTATCATCTCTGGACCAACACCACCAAGACAGCTCCTTATGATCCGGTGGCTCAAAATGCCATCGGGGTAATCCTTAAGAGAAAAAATGTACCACGCTGGGCCAAGATGGCTTTTCGAAGAGCAGTGGAGGCGGATTCCAATTACGCCGAGGGGCGTAACAACTTCGGAAGCAGCCTGGAGATGTCGAATCAGGACGACTCGGCTTTGGTGCAGATCAAAGCCGCCATAAGGCTGGATTCGGGATTTGTCGACGCTTATAACAATCTGGGGATCGTTTACGGTAAAAAGATGGAATATGATTCGGCCTTAATGGCGTTTCAGCGTGCCGTTCAGCTGGATTCCACATATTATCTGGCCAGCAAAAACTTGGCTTTAATCTACGCAGACATGGAGAATTTTCCGAAGGCATTGGAATATTTCGAGGAGGCTTTGAGGTTTGCTCCAACCAGGGATGAGGCGAATGCCATAAAACAGGAGATCAGCCAAATCCGGGTAAGAGGTTATTGATTCTTTTAACTTGGTCCGAAATGTCGGCCAGGACTTCTTTAGGGAAGTATGAACGGCATTTCCGCAATGGGGGAAGAACATGGTTAATCCATCCTGTTTTAGGGAGGAGGTGGAGCAACAAGAGGAGAGATTTTTGGCTCCCTTTGCAACCAAAAGCATCGAAAGCCAAGGTCGAAAATACCCGGAAGAAAACCACCCCTACCGGACCAATTTCCAAAGAGACCGGGACCGGATAATCCACTCTACTGCTTTCCGCCGTTTGGAATACAAAACTCAGGTTTTCGTCAACCATGAGGGGGATCATTATCGCACCCGCTTGACCCATACCATAGAGGTGGCTCAGATTTCGCGCTCCATCGCCCGGGCTTTGAGACTAAACGAGGATTTGGCTGAAGCCATCGCGCTGGTGCATGATGTGGGACACACCCCCTTTGGTCATGCAGGCGAGGAGGCCTTGAACGGGATCATGAGGGACCACGGCGGTTTTGAGCATAACCGGCAAACCCTTCGGGTGGTGGACGTTTTAGAGGAGAGGTATCCCGAGTTCCCGGGACTTAATTTAACCTACGAGGTGAGAGAAGGGATAATAAAACACGAGACATTGTATGATCACCCTATCCCTAATGAGTTTTCTCCCCAGCATAATTCGACGCTGGAATGTCAATTAGTGAATGCGGCAGACGAGATAGCGTATCATTGTCACGACATAGACGACGGTTTGGCTTCGGACGTCTTGAAAGAGGAGGAATTAAGTCGGATCACCATCTGGAACGATCTCACCGGAGATCTGGAGAAACGATACTCCAAACTTACCCCGACTCAAAGGCGACATCAGATGGTCCGAATGCTGATCAACTTCGAGGTTTCCGATCTAATAGGGGAGACTACTCGAAGGATTGAGCTTACCAAAATCAGAACACTGGAGGACGTTCGAAAGGTCCAAGAAAACGTAGTCTGTTTTTCGGATGTCACCAAGCGGTTGAACCATGAGCTAAAACAGTTCCTGTTTGACAAAATGTACCGTCACTATCGTATGATTCGGATGGCGGATAAAGCCAAACGGATAATCCACCAGCTCTTCGAAGTGTATTTGGAAAACTCCGATCAGCTTCCCCCTTCATTTCACCATCGTCTCGAAGATGAGAATAAGATGCAGTTGATCTGCGATTACATCGCCGGCATGACCGATAGATTTGCCCTGCAGGAATATAAAAAGCTATTTGATCCGTTTGAACGAGTTTGATAAGAATTGAGTTCAGAGCTTGCTTTCGACGCTTGAGAGCATGTCAGGACAAAGTTCTGACACAATGCAAATTATAGGAAGTAAAAGTTAAAATAAAAGGTCGATCTCGACATAGTGAGATCGACCTTACTTTAACTACAATATGATCAACTTTATCCCTTGGCGGGCTGCTTGGTCTTCTCTTTGCTAATCAATTTGGAGGAGAAAGCTTTTACCTCTTCCAAATAGCGACTGTTGTGGACCTTCCATTTGATGAGCATCCAGTGACCGTAGATTCGAAATTGAAAGTTTTTGAATTTGAACTTGACCGCGGCTTTTAGTGCCTGCCATAACGAGTAAAATTTGGGCATGGCTTTCAGCATCACCCCGAACTGAAGCTCCCACACCGACATTTTGTTGGGTTTATATACTACGTGATGGCCGTCGTACTGGCTCCAGTCGAAGGAGGTAATCCGGTTCTCCGACACCATCTTTTCATATACCGGGGTTCCGGGAAGGGGGGTTAAAATCACCATCTGAACCGTGTCGATCTTCCACTTAATGGCCGATCTCACGGTTTGCATCACCGTATCCCGGTCATCCTGTTCTCCGCCCAACACAAACATCCCATGAACTTTGATTTTGTATTGATGCAGGGTCTGGATGGCCTCTTCCATATCATCCACTACCTGCAGTTTGTTGTATTCCAACAGTGTTTCCGGATTAACCGATTCCAGACCGATATACAGGACTTTACACCCGGATTGGCGCATCAGTTGAAGCAGCTCCCTATCCTTTACCACATCCAGCCGGCTTTGAGCAGTCCAGGATATATGCAGATCATTTTCGATCATTAACTCCAAAATTCTTTTGGTTCTCTTTTTGTCCGCAGAAAAGTTGTCATCGTAGAAAAATATCCAGGAATGGGGATATAATTCATGGTAATACTTTATGTCCTCGATTACTTTCTCCGGGTTTCTGGTTCGGTACCGGTGACCGAATATCTTGGTTACTGAGCAGAAGGTGCAATCAAAAGGGCAACCTCTTGAAGTTAACACGGGAAAGATGGATGGATTTTTCCAGCCCTGGATCAAAGACAGATCGGGGGTGGGAAGATAATCCTGGTCCATCAGGGGAGGTCTTTTCTCATTGTGATGAACCCGGTTTCCAATCTTATAAGATAATCCCTTTATCCGGGAAATGACGTCGGGATCGTTCCCGTCCTCCAACCAGGACAAAAGCTCCAGGATGGTCTCCTCTCCTTCACCCCTCACCACAAAATCCGCATGATGTTCCAAAGCTTCATGAGCCATGAAGGTCACATGTGCCCCTCCCATGACGATGGGGATGTCCTTTCCCAAAACCTTCGCCTTCTCCTTTATTTTCCTGGCGATATGGTAAGCTTCGGTGGCAGTGCTGGTGATGGTGGAGATCATCACCAGATCCGCGGACAAAACCTCCGACCAATCTATGGGAGCAATGTCGGAGCAGAAGATTTTCACCTGGTAACCTTTGTCCCTTAAAACCGTCCCCATAATCGGCAAACCCATGCGGGGAAGTTTAAAGGCGCTGAAAACGTGAAATCCCGGCGGACCCGGTTCAATCCCGATTATTTTTTTTATTTCCATTTGATCCTTCCGTTTACCACCCTGGTTTCATTTACCTTTAAATACGCTTATATTTAAGTGCCCGGATTTCAATTTGTCAAGTTATTTCTAAATAAACGGGCAAGCTGATAAAGAATATCCCGACATAAGCGAGGTCGGCCACGCAAGTTCCTCCTCGGTTATTACATTCGGAAGTACAAAAGATGGGCAGATTTTGTCCTCCCTCATCAAAACTATTTGAAATATATACGTTACGTATTATAATTACCTGTAAAGAAAGTTTGGGCTTATTAAAAACGTAATTTCGAAAGTGATGATATGATCGATATTTTGAAAGATCTGAATCCGGCGCAGAGAGAAGCGGTAACTCACGCCTCCGGTCCGCTTTTGATCTTGGCAGGTGCGGGCAGCGGCAAAACCAGGGTACTGACCTATCGCATCGCCTACTTAATAGGGGTGATGGGAATCCATCCGGCTAAAATCCTGGCGGTGACCTTCACCAATAAGGCGGCGGGTGAGATGAAGGAGAGGGTGGAAAAGTTACTCGGTCCGGCGGGAAGCGGCGTATGGGTGAGCACGTTTCATTCATGGTGTGCCAGGATTTTGAGAACGGAGGCGCATCTTCTGGGTTACACCAAGAATTTCAGCATCTACGACGACGACGATCAGATATCGCTTTTAAAAATATGCATGAATGAGCTGGAGATCTCTCCCCAGAAGGTCTCTCCCGATGCGGTGCAAAACCGCATCTCCTCTGCCAAGGATAAGTTGATCACCTGGCAGGATTTTTCATCCCAAACCAAGGATTACTTCGAGGAGAATGTCTCCAAGCTATACAAGCTTTATCAGAATAAATTAGCCCAGGCGAATGCTTTCGATTTTGACGATTTGATCATGCGGGTGGTGGAAATATTTACGCGTTGCCCCGAGGTTTTGGAGAAATATCAGGACCGGTTCCGATACATACTGGTCGACGAATACCAGGACACCAACCACGCTCAATACCGGCTGGTCAATCTTCTGGCTTCAAAAAACAGGAACCTGTGCGTGGTGGGGGACGAGGATCAGTCCATCTACGGTTGGCGGGGTGCGGACATCAACAACATTCTGGATTTCGAAAAAGATTATCCCGACGCCAAGATAGTGAAGCTGGAACAGAACTATCGCTCCACCCAGGTCATCCTGGATGCCGCCGGGGCGGTGGTAAGGAACAATCTGCAGAGAAAGGGGAAAACCCTATATACCCAGATAGCGGGCGGCGAGAAGGTCAACCTCTGGTTTCTGGAAAACGAGTATCAGGAATCGGAAGCGATCGTGGGGCATCTCCAGCATTTGATTCAACAGGACGTCTATTCCCGGTCCGATTTTACCATTCTCTATCGGACCAATGCCCAGTCGCGCGTTTTCGAGCAGAGGCTGAGGGACTCGGGCATACCTTATGTGATAGTCGGCGGGGTAAGGTTCTATGAGCGAAAAGAGGTAAAAGACATGCTGGCTTATCTGAAGGTATTAGCCAATCCCAGGGACGATCTCAGCCTGAAGAGAATAATCAACGTACCTGCAAGAGGAATCGGCGCTCAGACCATATCCAAGTTGGAAAATTACAGCTCGAAAAATAATCTGAACCTCCTCGAAGGGATTAAGCATGTCCAGGAGATAAAAGGAATCTCTCCAAGGCTGAAGAATGCGATTAAGGAATTCCATGGCATGTTGGCGGAGTTTTCCCGGCTGAAGGATAAATTGCCGGTGGACCAAATCACCGGGCTGGTGGCAGAGAAAACCGGTTATTTGGACTCTCTGAAGAAAGAGAAGACCATTGAGGCGGATAACCGGATGGAAAACGTCAAGGAGTTGGTGAATGCAACGGCAGAATTCAAGGAACGGTCGGATAATCCCACGCTGGAAGTTTTTTTAGAAGAGGTCTCTCTGATCACCGATATAGATATGTGGGATAAGTCGAAAGACGCGGTAACCCTCATGACTTTACATGCTGCCAAGGGACTGGAATTCCGGGTGGTCTTTATTGCCGGATTGGAGGAGGGTCTTTTTCCGCTTTCCCGCTCGCTGGAGAATCCATCCGAGCTGGAAGAGGAGAGAAGACTTTTTTATGTCGGAATCACCCGCGCGAAGGAGCGATTATATTTATCTTGTGCCCGCAACCGGCGTCGGTTTGCCGATATGATAAACTTAAAATCCAGATTCTTGGATGAAATCCCCGGAGAGCTTTTGCAGGTTGAAGGTTATATCCGGGAGGACAAGGAAAGGTTTTCGGATGAGGCTGATTCGGACCGCATTAAATCTTTTACCTTCGAATCAGACCACTCGTACGACTCCATGTTACAGATAGGTACCACGGTGCTTCATTCCCAGTGGGGTGAAGGGGTGATCCTCTTCCGGGAAGGTTCCGGGGAGAATTTAACCCTGATAGTGGTTTTCAGAAACGGGATTAAAAAGAAGCTTTTGGCAAAATATGCCTGTCTGGAGATAGTTAATTGAGAATAGCCAGTTAGGTTTTATTGAATTAATATTCTACTGTCTACTGCTTCATTCACCCTTGAATTTATAACATGTAATCCAATAAAAATAGCTCCAGCCTGTGTTCTCTTCATCACAGGCTGGAGCTCAAAGCTATATAAAACAAGAAGAAGGAGGAAATACAATAATATATATATGAAAATTCCGTGCCAGTTTGAATAATATAATAATCCAAATGCGGCAATCGTCAAGCTGTTATAAGACAATAGGATAATTATATTGATTAAAGCTGCAATGCATGCTGCCATCTTGTTCTGTTTGAAATATCGCAAAGAACTGCGGATGAAATTTTATTCTTATAATCGTCAGATTTCTTTCTTTGTTGTAAAATAAAACGTTAACTACTTCGCAATATTCTGCGCCAGCAAAAGAGCCTTCTCGGTTTTGATTTCAATAAATCTTCATCAAACCAAATACTTTGTCAAGATCATAAAACACCAGTTTATCTTATGCTCTTTTGAATGAATTCGTATATATAAATATAAAATAAATTGACTTCTATTGTGCGGTGCACTATATTAAGATCAGTCATTAGTAATTAATCATCAGTCAGTAGTAAAAGATGAAAAGAATGAAACTGATGTTTTGATATTATGCAGGCACGGATCATAAAAAGATATGGAAATAGAATATTATATGATACTCACCTTAAAAGGACTATCAAGCAAGAGGACTTAGCGGAATTAATCGGAAATAACGTTGAGTTTAAAGTCGTAGATAAAGATACAGGAAAAGACGTTACCTTATCCATTCTGTCCCGGCTTTTTTCCGATTCGTTGTCTGCAAACAAGGGGAACCTGAAACAGGCAACCCGGTTAATCCGGTTCCTTATAAATCAAGGAGGTTTTATGGCAAAGGATTTTTTCGAAAAGTCCCTTCTGTTCGGTTTGGGCCTTTTTGACCTAACCAAGGAGAAGGCGGAGAAGATCGTGGATGAGATGATCAAAAGGGGCGAGATGTCTCAATCCGACAAGGCCAAAGCGGTCAAGGAGCTTTTGAAGGGGCACGAAGAGCGGATCAGCAAGATCAAGGCCAAGGTGGATGAAAGGGTGGATGAGCTTGCGACCCGGATCAGGGGTAAGGAGAAGGAGGAGTTGGCTTCGCTTCACCAGAAACTGGATGATTTGGTCAAAACGGTGGAGAAGCTGGAGAAGAAACTGGGTGAGAAATAAATAAAGGAATAATCTATTTCTCACCAACCAAGTTTTTCTTTGACTCCCCAGAGATTGATGCCCAGGAAATAATAACCGGAGTCATGGTCTATGGTAAGGTTTTTGCCGATCCCTATCTGGAAAATATCGTCCGGGAAGGTGAGGACGAAGCCCAGACCAATCTCGATTTTCTGACTCGATTCAAAATCCAAAAAGGAGAGATTTCCTCCCCAGCCGATCATGTCCAGCAAACGATTGTCCCGATGAACGTACCTGCCGGTGTAGCTTAGTCCTGCTCCCAAACTGCCGGGGTGATCCCCACCCCTTTGAACTGATAAAATAGGGAAGGACATCTCTCCCTGTAACCCTAGTTTCTTTATAGGAACGTATCTTTCAAAAAGCCGAGAGCGGTTTCCTTCCTCATAGATTAAGACGTGGATTTTATCACCGGGTTCAATTGCCCATTTTTTTAATGATATATAATTCTCCTTCGGTGGTTCAACCCGGTTACTATCATCAGAGGGTGGAGGGATGGAGATGTTTTCGGAATCGCTGTAAAGAGGATATCCCGATACCGGGATTTTGAATCCCCCTCCGTTTTTTCTGATTACCCTTGCTTCCAGTTTCATCCTGGTCCGGTCAGTGATAAGCGAATCGGTGAATTTTATCAGTATGGAACTCCGATAATCGACAGAGTTCCCTCGAAAAATGGTAAATTGCTGGTCATCATAAGTGTGTTCTATAAGCCTTGCGAAATACTTAAGTTTAATTTCTCCATTTGCCGGAAGGGACAAAGAGAAAAAGATAAAAGATATTACCAGTGCTGATATGGTTTTTGATTTCAAAGTGACCTCCCTCGTTTTAACCTCTTTCTTCAAATAATATCCCCGACAGTTAGTTTGTCAAGTTTTTTTATCAAGGAATACAATATTTTTGTGATTCCTCTATGTCGGAGTACAGAGCTTTATCCTTACCATAATATCTTCGAAACGAATGTTTAAATCCTTTAAAAATCACTTGACCCCCTACCGGATGCTTCTATATTCAAACAATATACTGCGTAGCCGAGGCTTCACGGGTAGTCCTGAGCATCGTCGAAGGATGCCTTGGCAACATCCAGAAGCTTATGATGAATTCCTTAGAAATCGCCTATACCACATCAGTGGACGCAAACACCCTTTAAAAATCACTTGACCCGCAATCCGATCCTTCTATATTCAAAGATAGACCGCGTAGCCAAGGCTTCACGGTTAGTCCTGAGCATCGTCGAAGGATGCCTTGGCTGGCAAGCCGTGAAAGCTTGCCCGCCTGAGGCGGGCTTGCCTACATGGCTTAGGATAACAATCCAAGAATCTTACCGGAGGATGCATGTATCACGAAGATATCACGGAGTTAGTGGGAAACACCCCGCTTTTGAGACTGAAGATGGTAACCGCAGGGATCAAAGCCAAAGTTCTTGTAAAACTGGAGTATTTAAATCCGGGCGGAAGCGTCAAGGACCGGATGGCATTTTATATGCTGGAGCAGCTGGAGAAGGAGGGGAAGCTGAAAAGGGGTGGAACCATTGTGGAAGCGACCTCCGGTAACACCGGCGTGGGCATAGCCATGTATGCGGCAGCTAGGGGGTATAAAGCCATATTCACCATTCCGGATAAGATGAGCCAGGAGAAGATCAACCTGCTCAAGGCTTTCGGAGCCAAAGTCGTCGTTACTCCCACCGCCGTACCTCCGGATTCACCGGAGAGCTATTACGAGGTTGCCAAAAGGATTCATTCCGAAACCCCGGATAGCGTTATGCTGGAGCAGTATTTCAACCAGAGGAACCCGGAGGCGCATTATAAGACCACCGGTCCTGAAATCTGGCAACAGACCGAGGGGAAGCTGGATTATGTGGTAATCGGAATCGGCACGGGCGGGACGATGTCCGGCACGGCGAAATATCTCAAAGAGAAGAATCCCCGCATCCAGGCAATCGGGGTGGACCCGGAAGGTTCGGTATTTTATGATTACTTCAGGACGAAAAGAATGATTGAACCGCATCCATATTTAGTGGAAGGAATAGGTGAGGATATGCTCTGTCCCACTCTGCATTTTGAGGTGATGAACGATGTGATCCAGGTGACGGATAAGGATTGTTTTCTGATGGCGCGCAGATTAGCCCGGGAGGAGGGGGTTTTCGCCGGTGGTTCAAGCGGTGGCGTAGTCTGGGGAGCTTTGAAAGTTGCCGAAAACTTAAGCGAAGATAAAATTCTGGTGGCTATTCTTCCGGATTCAGGCTCCAGATACCTTTCCAAAATCTATAATGACGACTGGATGAGAGAAAAAGGCTTCATGTCTTGATCCAGCAAGACGAGGCCTCCCGCATGGTTACAGTTGAGAGATGAGACGCAAAACAAGGACTATATGATAGTCATGCTAAGACAAGGCATCGCTCCAGTTCTTAAGATGCCCAAGTCGCTCCAGGTCAAACATCCCCTGATACTTCTCCAAAGATTCATCGAGATCATCTTTCAGTGCAGAGATGCTTTTATCCGCAACGAATTTAAACTCCATGTCCTTATTTAAAAGATAGTGTGTGGTGTTTAAATTCTTTGCTCTAGTCGTTTGATATTCAAAGGAAATTCCATCTCTTCTGATGCCAGACTTTGATTCTCCGTATTTCCTGAAGTTTGATATGTCATCGTCAATGACCTTCTTGCAACATGCACAGTCACACACATCGCGATAGTATTCAGAAGTTGTTGTTAATTGTGCTCTTTTGCGAATGGCAAATAGAACCTCACGATACTGAAGTCTATCATGCAAGCTAGGGAAATAGAACTTCGGTTTGGGCAACCCCCCTCCAACAGGTGTCACATCTCTTTCCTCACCATAACCCGGACCGTGAGTAACACCGTAGAGACCGAACTTCTGAAGAATTATTGAGAAATAACCCCCGTAAAGTGAGATTAGCTTCTTGCCAGCTACAGACATTTTTGAGACGAAATCACGATATTTCTCGAGCTCGGAACGCGTGGCGTCGTGCTCAGAAAAAGACTCGATCCATAGCATAAATCCGGGAGCTTCAGTTCTTAGATAGTTATCAGTCAGCTGATTTCTCAGACTGTCGTCAAAGAAGGCGTCTTTCGATATCAGTATATAACCGAAGACAGGTAGCTTGGTCTCTAATGACAAGCTTAAATCTATAAACTTCCTGTTCAAATCTAGCCAAAAACTAAAGGTGCTGGAATTCATATAGAAGTACGGTGCCATAACAACCCAAGGCATGTGGTCTTTCAATTCAATATACTTGTCAGCTCCATCCTCGGACATCTGCTGTGCTATGATACCCTTCTGAAAATCAATGACTCTCTCGCAGAATCCCCGGACTATCTCGGATTTCTGAAAGTCTTTAGGAGTAAGTCCCCTCTTGCCGATTGTTGAACTGACTGGTTCCCCATAGTGCTCTGCCAGAGATACAAAGGCCGATCTTACCACGATCGTATCGTCTTTATCGCTTTTCGCAATGTGTACAGGACTGTGACCAAATGAATGTGTCAAAGGGTCTATACAGAAAGGTTTGTTATGATGTTGGACAAGGAATTCTGCAATGCCTCTTGTGGAATATGCGACCGTGTTAGCATTCAGAAGTACCCCATCATATAGCCTGTCGGCTTCAAAGAAAATTTTCTCAGGGTGTGCTCCATATCGGATGATATGTTTTGGTATTACTGCTGGCATCAGCTCTCTCCCTCTGATTTGTTCAGAAAAGCTGCTTTTAAGATGCGTCTGCAGTGCTTGTCCACAACTTGGTTTCTTGTAGCCCCTATTACGAATCTCATCGCCTTGCGGCCGTTAGATGGTCTATCCGCATGGATAAGACCAATACCCATACTGCGAATCTTTGAGCGAGTATTTTCCATAAGAGTCCGTTCCGGAAGGCATATATATACCCTTGACGCACCTAGGAGGCAATATTTAGCTTGATTGAGTGCTCTCTTCCAATCAGTCATCTTTACCTCTATGGCAACGATTTCCCCCGTTCTCGTTCTATATACAATATCTATGCTCCTTGAGAGAAATGGCACTTCTACCGCTGTGCGATAGCCCTTTTTCGTCAAGTATCTTACTATGTTTCTAACAAGTTTTCTCTCCATCATTAAGCGTCGTTTGTCACTTCTGTGGAAGATATGTATGTCTCGTATTTTCTGCAGAGAAGGTAGATAACAACGAAAAGTGCCCATGGCACAAGAAACAGTATCACAAAAAACAAGAGTCTCGGCTGCAGTATTTCTTCCAAACTTTTGCCTGTTTCTAATGCCCCACTAACCAAAGAGAAGACGATGTAGAAGAAGACAAAAATAGATAACACTATATTGAAAACCGATATAGCTTTGGTCAGTTTCAGTTTTTTATGACATTTCATCAGCTTGGCTTTCTTGTTCAGTCGTTCTGACATGTTTCTGTAGAATCGTTCCGCCATATCCCTATGACTCTGATATACCTTAACCGCTCCCCAAGCTGGAATCGAAACCGACTCAATGAGGTTTCGGAATAGTTCGAGTATATCAGATACGTTTTCGTCCTTAATTCTAGATAGAGGTAGATTTATGTTTTGCTTCATTGTGGTATCTGATGTTAGGAAATTCTTCGTTACATAGAACAGGCCACCCGAAGACGCGGCGTAAACTAAACCAACCATAGTGAAAACAACATTATCATTCATCAAGAATCTTTTCCTTTATTTCGGACTTAGTTGCCGATTCTGGGTACGTCCTGTAAACGTACACTAACAATGAATTGAGATTACCAGTCATGTATTTTACCTTGAATTTTGTTAATGCCGCTTGTTGTTCCTTTGAAAGGCTTTTTAGCAGTTCTTCCGCGAAACACGCTCCCTGATCGGTCAGCTTGAACTCTACCTGCTCGTAGGAAGCAATCTCGGCAGTGACCTCCTCGTCTTGTATTATGAATTCTTCCAAATACCTTTCAAACTCCTCCATGTCCGCCATTGCCGCTTCTTCATCTCCATGGGTCGACTGCTGAATGAAATTGATGTTCATGAAAAAACTCAAATCCTTGAAAATGTCCACTGAGAACGGTCCATACTTGTAAGGTTCAAAAGCTGGCATTTTACCTTCAGGAATCATTTTGTGAAAATCGTATTGCTTATACAACTCCTTTTCGAATAGGTACATCAGTTTCATTATTCTCGTTCTACCCGTTATAGGCTCGCACAACTCTTTTGATGGTCCGGGAACGTAAAGTAGCAAGAGTAAAATATCCTTCCTATTTGACACTTCTATCTTCCGAGTCGTCAATTCCTTGTCTCCGGTTTATTAATGACGTTGGTTTGTCTTTAAATATCCGCCCACTAAACTACAGTTGATCCCAATCTCTCTTTATATAGATATGTGTACAAGTTTTGTCAAGCAAATTCTAATCATAAATGCAGATTGCATTAGTAGATATATGACCCCACAGTAAATAATAGCACCTTAGCTGAATTGAATGCTTGTCTATTTTGTTCCTTCAAATATAGTGTTTTGCCGTTGACAAATCTTTATTAGTCTTTTATTTTTGTTTAAACTTTTTTGGCGTGGATTAGTTTACTCAAACTTGCGGAGGATCAATATGGACGTAATCGTTTGCATGAAGCAGGTTCCCGACACGGAATCCAAGATAAAGATTAATCCGGGGGGGACCGGATTCGTCACCGAGGGGATCAAATATGTGATGAATCCTTATGATGAGTACGCGGTGGAGGAAGCGCTGAAAATCAAGGAGAAATTCGGCGGGACGGTAACTATCATCAGCTTAGGTCCAGCTCGCGCTACCGAAGCCATCAGAACCGCTTTAGCTATGGGTGCGGATGAAGGAGTGCATCTGAACGATCCGGCTTTCGAAGGGTCCGACAGTTTCACCACTGCGAAAATCCTGGCAAAGGTGATCAAAGACATGAAATACGACTTGATCCTGACCGGAAAACAGGCAGTGGATTTCGATTGTTCCCAGGTTTTCGGCTGTTTGGCGGAGCTTTTGGATTTACCCTATACATCCGTAGTGATTGGTTTGGAAATATCGGCAGACGGTAAAGCTGCCACAGCCAAAAGGGAGACAGAGGGGGGAGTGGAGGAGATAATCCAGATGTCGCTTCCCGCAGTGATAGCTGCACAAAAGGGTTTGAATGAGCCGCGGTATGCCTCCCTTCCGGGAATCATGAAAGCGAAAAAGAAAGTGATCAGGGAGATAAATCTCGCCACTCTGGGTATGGCTGCCGGTGATGTGGGTGAAGCCGGCTCCAAGCTGAAGACCAAGAACTTTCGGCTTCCTCCGGGAAGGAAAGCAGGGAAGAAGATCGAAGGAGCGCCGGCCGAGGCGGTGGCGGAAGCAGTAAGAATGATGCATGAGGAGGCGAAGCTTATTTAATAAAAGGTTTCGAAGTTCGGTTAAGGTAGTGAGGCTCGTTTCGAAATTCGAAGTTCGAATCTTGAGCATCGATACGAGTTTCGAAACCGATAAACCAGCTTCAAATCTTGAAAGTCATTTATTAATCGATTACGACGATCGTGCACGAAATACTTGGTTCTCAAAGAAAGGATAGAAAATGCCAAAGGACGTTTGGATCATCGCAGAACAGAAAGATGGCAAGTTGAAGAAAATCACTTTTGAGCTTATGGGAGTTGGAAAGAAACTGGCTGAAAAAATTGGTGGCTCCGTTTCGGTGTTGCTCTTGGGATATCAGATAGAGAAATTAGCCGATGAGCTGGATGGCTACGGAGCGCAAAAGATATGGGTGGGTGATTCCGAAGCTTTAAAACATCCCTCCAACGAAAGCTATGCCAGGGTGATTTCTGATTTGGTCAAATCTCACAATCCGGATATACTCTTATGCGGGGCTACCGCATCGGGCAAAGATATATTTCCCCGGGTAGCAGCGCGATTGCAAACCGGTTTGGCTTCCGATTGCATAGGATTGGACATTTCTCCGGAAGGATTTCTTGTGGCAGAGCGTCCCATATTTGCCGGAAAGGTTTTGGTGGATACAATAACCCCTGAAACTAAACCCCAAATGGCTGCGCTCAGGCCTAATGTCCTGCCGGCAGCAGACAAAGGGTCGCAGAAATCGGAGATAACTAAAATCACGGTTGACGTCAAGCCCCAGGATTTGAAGGCTATTTTGAAAGAGACCATAAAGACCGCTGGTGAGATGATCGATCTGACCGAGGCTTCTGTTATCGTCTCCGGAGGCAGGGGGATGGCAGGCAAGGAGAATTTCAAGATATTGGAAGATTTGGCTTCTGCCTTCGGCGAGGGAACCGCAGTTGGAGCCTCCCGCTCTGCCGTCGACTCTGGATTTGCCCCGCATGACCTGCAGGTGGGACAAACCGGAAAAGTGGTTAATCCGAATCTTTATATCGCCTGCGGCATTTCCGGCTCCATCCAGCATCTGGCAGGAATGCGGACGTCTAAATACATTGTAGCCATCAACAAGGATCCGGAAGCCCCCATCTTCCAGGTGGCGGATTGCGGAATAGTGGCGGACCTCTTTAAGATCGTCCCTCTTTTGACTGAAGAGGTGAAGAAAATAAAAGCACAACAGTAAAGCTAAAAGCGTTCAAAGTTTAAAGTTCAATGTTTAAGGTTAAAAGAAATAATACAAAGAGCAAAAAGCGTAGAGCTTAGAACAATACAAACTAAGGATTTGGATGGAAATAATGCGAGAGATTTTTTGGAATGTAGGGAGTTGGGTCAGGTGGCCCGTTTACGGTTTGGGATTGATCGCCATCCTGATCTTCGTTTTTGGTCTGATCAAACGGATTCGGCTCTGGCAAACAGGAAAAGAGGAAAATAGGTTTGACCACCTGTCCGGAAGAATCGGCTCCGTTCTCTCCTACGGTTTCCTTCATAAAAGAATCCTCAAGGAACCCTACCCCGGGATCATGCACCTGTTCATCTTCTGGGGATTTCTTTTACTTCTGATAGGCACTCTCCTGATTTTCTTCCAGGAGGATTTTACCAGGTTAATTTTCGACAAGGTCTTCATTCAGGGGAGCTTCTACCTGACCTTCTCCTTTGTTATGGATTTATTCGGGCTTTTGGCCATAATCGGGGTGTTATTAGCTGCTTTTCGTCGATATATTCTAAAACCCGACAGGCTGGACAATAAAGCAGAAGACGCCATCATCCTGATACTGATTTTTATAATCCTCATCACCGGTTTTTTCGTAGAAGGACTTCGAATAGCAGTTACCAGACCAAGTTTTGAGAGATATTCATTCGTCGGCTGGGAGGTAAGCAAAATATTCTCATCGTCCACCACAGCTGAAACGTCCTTGCGGACGGTTCATGCCACTTTCTGGTGGGTTCACATACTTTTGGCTTTCAGCTTTATCGGATATGTGGCATATTCCAGACTCATTCATTTGGTCACATCTCCTTTGAACCAGCTCTTCCGCTCTTTTGCCCCCCCGGGAGAGATCAAACCGATTCTGGATATCGAGAACCAGGAAACCTTTGGCGTGGCGAAGCTGCAGGATTTCACCTGGAAACAACTGTTGGACACGGATGCCTGCACCCGCTGCGGCAGGTGCCAGGATAATTGCCCGGCTTATCTTTCGGGTAAACCCCTTTCTTCCAAGAAAGTCATACAGGATTTAAAAAACCATTTAAATCAATCAGCCAGGAGTCTGAAATCTCCGGCGAAAGTTCAGGAAGCTGCATTTCCCATTGGCGGGAAAGTGATTACCGAAGACGAGCTTTGGGCTTGCACTACCTGTGCCGCCTGTCATGAGGCCTGTCCCGTTTTCATCCAGGTGATCGACAAGGTGGTGGATTTGAGAAGGTACCTGGTTTTAATGGAGAGCAAATTCTCTCCGGAGGTCAAGCTGTTTTTCAAGAATATGGAGACGAATTACAATCCCTGGACCATCGGTTTCGCCACCCGGGCGGATTGGGCAAAGGATTTAAATCTGAAAAGCTTAGCGGAAAATAAGGAGGTCGAATATCTCCTTTGGGTGGGCTGCGCCGGATCTTTTGACGAGCGGAATAAAAAAGTAAGCCGCAGTTTAGTAGCGCTCATGCAGAAGGCGGGGGTGAACTTCGGGATTTTGGGCTCGGAGGAGATGTGCTGCGGAGAGACTGCCCGCAGAATGGGAAACGAATATCTGGCTCAGATCCTGATGCAGCAGAATATCGAGATTTTCAATAATTACGGGATAAAAAAGATCGTCACCCTGTGTCCTCACTGCTTCAACACATTCAAAAACGAGTACCATCAGTTTGGCGGTAATTATCAGGTATATCATCACACCGAATTTCTCTGGAACCTTTACCGGCAGGAGAAATTGAAATGGAAAACGGGAATCGAGATGACGACAGCTTATCATGATTCCTGCTATCTGGGCCGGCACAATCATATCTATGACGCACCCCGAAAGCTTTTGGGCTCCATTCCGGATACCATCGTAGTGGAGATGGAGAGAAACCGGGAGAGAAGTTTCTGCTGCGGTGCCGGGGGAGGGAGGATGTGGATGGAGGAGACCCTGGGGAAAAGGATAAATCATCTGCGGGTGGATCAAATCTCCGCGGCCGACGCTTCGGTGATTACAACTGCTTGCCCTTACTGCTTAACCATGCTGGAGGACGGGATAAAAGCAAAGGGAATGGAAACTTTGATGACGGTCTTTGATCTGGCAGAAATATTGGATAAGGTAACCTAATACCTGACAAGACATGTACTCCTGATATGGGAAGCTATTAAATCCTGCTTTCCATCGTCGTATGAAACATAAAGTCCAATAATTCAAGATAAAGGGCGGTATTATTTAGAACGAACTTAATTAATAAAAGTAAACGTTGAATATTCCCTAAGGAGGAGATTTATGGGAAAATCAAACAAAATAACCAAGGAGATGACTTTTGGAGAGGTTTTGAACAAGTATCCCGAAACGGTCAAGACTTTTTTTATATACGGAATGCATTGTTTCGGATGTCATCTTTCGGTGGAGGAGACCATCGAGCAGGGGGCGCTGGCTCACGGGGTTCCTATAGATCAGCTGATTGACGATTTGAACAAAGCGGTGGCTGAAACCACCGAAACCAAGGATGCCACCCCCACAGGAAAGAAGCCGAAAACTTAACCTGTCCTGAGTTTGTTTTGAAATTAAAGATAGAACAGACCATTTATTCTTCAGAGTAAATCTATGAGCGTGCTTGAAATCCAGCCGGATAAGCTGGTGAGTGACATACTGAAGCTAAAAGAAGAGCGGAAAGCCATAATTCTGGCTCACAACTACCAGCTGGGCGAGGTTCAGGACATTGCCGGTTTCGTTGGTGATTCCCTCGATTTGAGCCGGCAGGCTGCTAAAACCGATGCGGACGTGATAATCTTCTGCGGTGTGCATTTCATGGCTGAAACGGCCAAAATCCTCTCCCCCGATAAAACCGTGCTGATGCCGGATGTAAATGCCGGCTGTGCCATGGCGAACATGATCACCTTAAGACAGCTGAAGGAGATGAAAAAGAAGTACCCGGAAGCGGTGGTGATCAGCTATGTAAATACCAAGGCGGAGATAAAAGCCGAATCCGATTATTGCTGCACCTCCGCCAATGCGGTGAAGGTGGTCCAATCGATTCCGAAGGATAAAGAGATTCTGTTCGTTCCCGACAAGTACCTGGGAGATTACGTCTCCAGGCAAGCCAATCGCAAGATGGTTTTATGGGAGGGATTTTGCCCCACCCACAGGCGGATCTTGGCCGAGGATTTTCTGAAAAAGAAAGCCCAATATCCCAAGGCGGAGGTACTGGTTCATCCCGAGTGTACGCCGGACGTGATCGCCATGGCAGACAAGGTCTTCTCCACCACCGGCATCTGCCGGTATGCCAAAGAATCTCTCTCCGAGGAATTCATCATCGGCACCGAGATTGGCATACTCCACCGGTTGAAAAAAGAGAATCCACAGAAGCATTTTTATCCGGCCAGTGAATTGTCCGAATGCTCCAATATGAAATTAAATAATCTGGAGAAGATTCTGTGGTCTCTGGAGGATATGATTTACCCCATCGAGGTCCCGCCTTATATTGCCCAAAGAGCAAAAAAGGCAATTGACCGGATGATAGAGATAGTGTGAGAGGGTTAAAGGAGTGCACAAGCTTGCTTGTGCGAAGTGGAAATCCCGCTTAGCGGGGTTTGTGCAGCTCCCTGCTGAAGGCTGGACATACTCCAAAAATACTCTTCAAAAATCCCCTAATACAAAACTAGACTAAGAATCAAAGGCTCGAGGAAAACGAAGAAAATAACTATGCCAGAGTTGCCCGAAGTAGAGACTATTGCAAAAGGACTGCGACAGGCGATTGTAGGGAAGAAGGTAAAAGAAGTTCAAGCGATTTTCCCCAAAATAGTAAAACAAAAATTCGAAATCTTCCAGCAAGCAGTTACCCAGAAAAAGATTAAAGGGGTGAGAAGAAGGGGCAAGTATCTGCTTATAGATTTATCGGGAGATAGAACCATTTTGGTTCATCTGGGGATGACCGGCAATTTGCTTTTTGTTAATAAAGCATCAATTCGGCACCGCTCGGAAACAAAATCCATTGGCAAACACGATCATCTGATCTTTAAATTCTGTAACCCGAATACGCATCTATGTTACAACGATCAACGGAAATTCGGAAAAATTAAAGTATTTAATACAGACAAAGAGAATCGAGTGCCGGAGTTAAAAAAGTTAGGTCCCGATGCCATCGACATTACCCCTTCCGAGTTTGCCGATCTTTTCAAAAAAAGGAAAGGGCGGATCAAATCAGCGCTTCTTAATCAGCATATAGTTGCAGGGTTAGGGAACATTTATGCGGATGAGTCTTTATTCGAAGCCCGAATAAATCCGGCTCAGAAAATAGATCGGTTAAGTGAATTCAGATTAGAACGATTGTACAGATCCATAAATAAGATATTGGGTAAGGCGATCAAGGCTGGAGGATCGTCCATTGACAATTATCTGAATGTAGACGGAAGAATGGGTGAATTCCAGCTTCAGCACAAAGTCTACGGTAGGGAAGGGGAGAGGTGCAAAAGATGCGGAACCAAGATCAGACGAATTAAGATTAATCAGAGATCAAGCTACTTCTGCCCTAAATGCCAACCAATAAAATACTAAACCACGATTTATTGCCACGACGTTATAATTTGGAGTGCATCAGCTTGTCGGAGCAAAGCGAAGATCCCGACTCGGCGGGACTGATGCGGTTTTTCCAGGAAAAAATCCAAGTCCCCCTGATAAGGGGTTCACCCTGCACTTCGTCCTGAGACTCAGTGTCGAAGGAAAGGGATTTCCCTCGATCCTGAGACCTTCGGGATCGAAGGACACCCTGAAGGGGATTAAGGGGGTTCTAACAAAACGTAAAAAGCGGTGGAGGGGAAGAGGAATCTCCTCTCCCTTGATGGGAGAGGATAAAGGTGAGGGTGAAATTGTTTGCCAGCGCGTAGGCAAGCCTTCACGGCTTGCCGATTAAGGCTTGAAACCATCAGTATTCGTAGGGACAGCCCTTGTGGCTGTCCGCTGTATATTTAGTTGTAGGTCAGGTTGCCCGAAGGTATGAACCACATGGTTCATACCGAAGGGCTACCCGACAACCAATCTCAAAAAGTGCTTGACAGGCATGCACGAGTAATTATAATACATAACATTAACAGAACCGTTCCTGGGGTGTTATAGGGATAGATGCAAACCGTGTTGGGTGGTTGAGTTAAGCGAAAATATTAGACTCTAAGTATAGAGGAAAAGGAGGACACAATGGCGATTCGAATCTCCTCTGCTGAGTGGAAGGGAACCTTGAAAGAAGGTTCAGGCACTTTAAAGCTGGGAAGCGGCGTTTACCAGGGACCATATACTTATGCTTCACGCTTTGAGACGGGACCAGAGACGAACCCGGAGGAATTACTTGGCGCGGCGCACGCTGCCTGCTTCTCCATGTTTCTATCGGCGCTGCTCACCACGGCGGGCTTCACTGCCCGGCGCATCTATACGACAGCCACCGTACATTTGGACGCAGGTCCTACCATCACATTGATTGAATTAGATACCCAAGCAGACGTTCCTAATCTCAGTGAAGAGGCCTTTAAGGGTTATGTAGAAGCTGCCAAGAAAGACTGTCCTGTGTCCAAAGCGCTCACCGGGCCAGAGATAAAGTTGACGGCAAAGCTCTCTAAATAAGAGTCGGGGCGTGTTTTATGGATCGAAAAACAATGTTCCGCATCTTGTGCGGATACATATAAACAATGCTAGCCCGCTTGAAGAAAGGATGATATTATATGAAAAAAATTGTAATCTTCCTTCTTCTGTTATTAATTATCATTAGCTGCAAACATTCGACGTCACCCGACGAGAACCCGGAATGGGTAACGAAACTCATTGCAAAATATGAGAGTGAGCCCGTGGGTAATCCTCCGCGGTCGATTTGGCGATACGAATATAAATGTCAAACTGTATATTACGTTCCACCGCAGTGCTGCGACCAATATAGCATTCTCTTCGATGTAAACGGCAAAAGGATATGTGCTCCCGACGGAGGAATTACCGGGCGCGGTGATGGCAAATGTCCGGATTTCTTTCAGAATCGAAAGAAAGAGAAGCTCATCTGGAAAGACACCCGAAATCCCTGACATACTGGTAGTTCGTAGGTCCGAAATGTCCTTTAGGACTTTCGGACAACAACTTTTTCAGAATCGAAAGAAAGAGAAACTCATTTGGAAAGACACCCGGAAGCCCTGACAGATGGGCAGGTTGATAGGAGGGTGCGATGCCAATCAACATTCAAAAAATCACACCGTGCTTGTGGTTCGATAATCAAGCCGAAGAGGCAGTTAAGTTTTACACCTCTATTTTTAAGAATTCAAGGATCGGGAAAATTACTCGCTATGGAAAAGAGGGGTTTGAGATTCACGGAAGACCGGAGGGAACGGTGATGACCATCGAATTCGAGATCAGTGGTCTGGCATTCACCGCGCTCAACGGCGGTCCGATATTCAAATTCAACGAGGCTGTTTCGTTTCAAGTGCCTTGTGAAACGCAAGAGGAGGTAGACTACTATTGGGAAAAACTCACCCCTGGAGGAGACGAAAAAGCGCAGCAGTGTGGCTGGCTGAAAGACAAATTTGGTTTGTCTTGGCAGGTTTTTCCCAAAGTTATGAGCGAATTAGTGGGTGACCCTTATTCTGAAAAATCACAAAGAGCCATGAAAGCAATGCTTCAAATGAAGAAGATTGATATAAAAAAACTCAAGCGGGCGTATGATGGATTGAGCGGGGAAGAGAAATCTCCTCTCCCTTGATGGGAGAGGATAAAGGAGAGGGTGAAATAGCTATAAGAACGTAGGTAAGCCCACCTCAGTTCGTAGGCGGGGTTCATCCTGAAGAGATTCACCCTGAAGGGCTCCCAGCCCCGCTAGAATGTCAAAACTTTCCCCATTCTCCATAATCTAATAAATAATTCAAATTTAAGGTTGACAAAATTATGCATATAACTATAATTAATACGCATACATAGTGGATTTACATGATTGTGGGCTTTAAAGGTTAAGTCAGGAGTCTACTCTCCCTCGCCCTTAAATACTGGTGACCAATGTTTTGAAATCATTATTACCTGATAGCAGATTCTGCTCAAGCAGACGCGGCTTTTTATCTGGTGGTAAAACCCTAAAAGCGGATTTATCCGGAAACCATTAAACCATAGTTAGTAGTCAAAGGAGGTAATACAATGGCTGATACATCAACACAAATTTCTGGTCCCGTAGAGATTGAGCAAACTTCTCAAGAATATGTCGCCTTCAAGCTTATGCATCTTATCTCCGATTACGAGGCTTCCAGTCAAACTACAAAGGATCGCAAATACTGGCTCTCGCTCTACCGTCAGTGCTACAAGGCCACGAAAGGTTATTCTCTCGAGGATATTCTAAAAGTCGAATAATCGTTGAAACTTTAACTTGCTAAACACACTCTATTGGCATCCTAACAAGCTGCACTGTTATTTTGGTCGTTACGCGAAGATAGTCAAAATTAGATGTTCGTCATCAACGCAGGAAATATAAAAGCGTGGGTGGAACTTATTAGAGACATAGGCCTTATCCTTGGCATCCCTGTACTTATAGGGGTAGGGGTAAAGCTATTCGGACAACGAATTTAAATCCTTAAAGTAAGAAATGAGCTTTTGAAAGAAACTCAACATGAATATGAAAATTACAGCACAACAACTGACAGCTGTTAATCTTAGATATAGTACAACTGCGAGATCACTAAAGACTATGGCTTTTGCTGATTTAGCCTCCAAGGCATTGCTTTTGTTGGAGACGCCTCAGACAGTAGAGAGGGTTAGCCAGAAAATCGCAGAGCTTATCAGTGTCCGTTCTGTTTCTTATGAGTTTGCCGAAAGGGGGCTTAAGGAACTTAAAAATGATCGCAAGGCTGAAGTCAGCAATAACAAATGGAAATTGTGTGATACAACATGTAATGAAATCAAAAAAGAGGTTTCCTCGACCTTCATGACCGTAAAGGGGATACTTGATCGGCATTTCCCGAGAAATATTGAAGCTAACAAATTATTTGATTGGTTTAACGATGCTATTGCAGACTTCTTTATATATAACGGCGATGAATGGGTACAGTCAGTATGCAAGGGCACTCAAAATTTCTCAAAAAATGTTAAAACCTCTGACGAAATTCTGGCATCATCAATAAGAAGGCATAGATTAGAGAAATGTACTTCTGAGCTTAAGAATTCTTTCCGTGGCTTCCTTGCGAGTAATGATCTTGAAGACCAGCGCTATTTGACTAAAGTAGGTTTTGCAATGTTTTCTGCTCGGTTAGTTGCGGCAGACGTGGGAGCGGATCCAATTACACTTGACGAATTAAGATCAGCAACTTTTTTACTGGATACTAATTTTCTATTTGCATTGCAACTTGAAAGTAGCAGACTAGCAGACTCCTTGGAAATTCTTGGACGTGCCATGCAAGCAATAGGTGCAAAACTTGCTTACTTGAATGAGACCAGGGATGAATATGGTCGGGTATGGGCAGGGAAAAGAGCTGAGATTTTGAGACTTCTTGAAATCTATCCTAGTCAAGTTGTGGTTGGAACAGATGATGATTTTATTTCCGCAGCTATCGCCAGAAAATGTGTCAACAAAGAGGATTTTGAATTATTCTTCCAGTCGCTTTGTGATTTACCTCGGCAAACACCAGAAGGTCCGGAAATAACTTTGCTTGATGATGAGGAAATCTTAAAAGAGACAGAAAGAGCCAAGGATGATAACAATTTGAAGAATGCCATTCAGAAGTGGTGTCTAAGGTTAAGACCTATTTGGCATAGACAACCCAAGTCAAATTCAGCCCTTGGGCATGATGCTTCATTGATCTATGTAGTTGAGTTGGAGAAGAAATCAGGGAATAAAATATTTATTCTAACTTTAGACAGAAGTCTTCAAGCATGTTGCGCTGAGCGCGGTGGGAGGCACGAAGTACCACCAGCAATCTACCTTGAAGGTTTGATTCAGATTCTCGCAGCAAACAATGCGGGACCAGACCTAGATGCCACCAATTTCGCGCCTTTACTGATTAGTATCCTTCATAAGCGATGTGTGCCACCAGAACATATGTATAGTACTCAGGATTTGCATTGGCTTTATGGCATTCAGAGAAATGTAGCGAGTTTCAAACCAGAAAAAATCAAAAAAATAGCATTGGAAGTTACTAAAGCCCGTCTTGCTGGGAAAACTGCTAACGATGAAAAGTTGCAACTTACGGTAAATCGTCTATATCAAGAGGAAATACAAAATACTAAGCGTCTTGTACAAGAATCTATTGATCGTGCTCGTAAGGCTGAGGAAGAGCTAGAGCGTGAAAAATCTAAAAGTATTGATCTTGCGAAGAAGTTACTAGACAAGGAAAATAAAGAAAAACTACAGAAAGCGAAAAGGAAGCTAATTGGGGTTTTATCGTTGAGAATCCCCGCATCAATAATCTTAGCCTTAGGAGCTTATTTTATTGTCTCACTTACGCTTTCAGGTCTTCAAAAAGAAAACATCCTAAATTTCATTATTTCATTCTGTACATTAGTTGGTAGCGGCTACAAATTCGTCAAATCCCCTATTAAAAAATATATTGAATTTAAGAAGTCCTTAGGTCAAGAGCCTCTCGTCTCCTGACACTCTATATTTCAATCCGCCAGGAGTTTACAAATCCTATCCTACACATTCCTATTCCGTAATCTCTCTTTCCCCAAAAAGCAAATTCGATAGAACTTCGATGGTGAAAAGGATGGCAGCAGTATTTATGAGAGGATAAATAATATTCCTCTTAAATTCCCCCTTTTCTAAAGGGGAATTATCTGAGATTCCCCCTTTCCTAAAGGGGGATTAAGGGGGATTATAAATTAGTAAGAGTGCATCCTCTATATGCCCACCTAAGTATAGGGAAAGGATATTCGCTATGAACAGCTCAATTGATAACGACGATAAAGAACTCGCAGACCCCGAAGGTGGTCGAAGGGACGAGTTCACAGAGTTGAAGTTCCTGGAAACCTTGATCGACAAGCTTATTAAAAGATTAGATGAAGACTCTTATAAGCCCCGGGTCCAGGATGCTTTAAAAGCCATCCAGCTCAAACAAAAGGTGGCTAAAACCTCGGGGGAAAAATCCTTTTGGGACACGATAGAAGAAGTAAGACAAGAGGAGTTGCCAAAAATGTATCCCGAGGAAAACAACCTCGAGTCTCAAATCAAAGCCGCTATCTTTTCTTTGAGGTTTGAGGTGAAGAACGGTACTCTTCCGGTCAAAGCCATAACCGATGCCTACAACCTGGGCAAATCCGAAGAAACCCGTCTCACCTATTCGCGAATCGGTCGACTGCTTAACCAGATGGGATTTATCAAGGCACGAACGTCCAATGGTTCTTCCGCTATCTTTTGGAACGACAATCTATTATCTCCAAAGGTGCATAATTTAGATAAAAAAATTGAAAAACAATCACCAGAAACGTCAGAAGCACCAGAAACACAGGCAGGGTAAATCCGCTATCTCCTTATGAATGAACAAAATAGCTCTTGTCGCCTGCTTCTCGCGAAAAAATGAAGCGAACACCAGAAATGTCAGTAATACCAGTATCACATTTCGCAGGGACAGGGTTAATCCCTGTCCTAATTTTAATTAAAAATCCCCCTTTAACAAAGGGGGACTTAGGGGGATTTTCAATTGCATTCAGCTATTTGTCGCGTCAGGAACTACTTCTGGCGCTTAGAAGGCAGGTTGGGGATAATTTGCTTATGACACTAACCTTTTCAGAAATGAATCCGTTGCAGTAGCAACTCACTTGACCCCTTGAATCCTTTAACCTTAAACATTAAACTTTTCCGCCGAAGGCGGATCCGCCTATGGCGGAGAACTTTGAACGCTTTTACCTTTCTTGACCCCTCAAACCCTAGAATCCTTGACCCCCTGAATTATCCCTTAATACTCCCCAAAGGCCTGAGCTGAATGACTTTTTTGGAGATGCCTATGCTGTCGACTGCATTCACCACTTCATCGATGTCCTTATAGGCTAGTCCGGCTTCTTCCGCAAATCCAGACATGGATACCGCCCGGACCACCATGCCTCTATCGGTCATCCGCTGTCTTAACTCGGTTCCCCTCACCCTTCGCTTAGCTTCCGTGCGGGACATCACTCTCCCGGCTCCGTGACAGGTGGAGCCAAAGGTCATATCCTCCGCCTTTTGTGTCCCCGCCAGAAGATATGATCCTGTTTCCATGGAACCGCCGACTATCACCGGTTGTCCTACTTCCCGATATATTTCGGGTACAGCTTTATCATTCGGCGGGAAGGAGCGGGTAGCGCCCTTGCGGTGAACGATTAACTCTTTTTCCTCTCCATCGACGTTGTGTCTCTCTATTTTGGCTATATTATGCGCTACGTCATAGATGATGTGCATGCCCATGTCCGCAGCATCCTTCTTGAACACCTCGGTGAAGGCTTCCCGGATGCGGTGCGTGATCACCTGCCGGTTGGCAAAAGCGGAATTGGCGGCGCAAACCATAGCTCCGAAATAATCCTGTCCTTCGGGCGAATTGTAAGGAGCGCATGCTAACTCCCGGTCAAGTATCTTTAGTCCATACTTGTTCATGGAGCTTAAGAATGTCTGCAGATAATCCGTTGCAATCTGGTGACCGAATCCCCGCGAGCCGCAATGGACCATGATGAATACCTGGTTGGGTATGCTGATTCCATAAACTTTGGCAATATCGGGGTCGTAGATCTGATCGGTTAATCCTACCTGTATCTCCAGATAATGATTTCCAGACCCAAGTGTTCCCATCTGGTCCAAGCCACGGGAAATCGACTTTTGGCTCACTTTAGCGGGATTGGCTCCCTTCATATGCCCGTTTTCTTCGATTCTCTCGCGATCCTCTTCCCAGCCATAGCCATTTTCTATGCACCAATCCACTCCTTTGGTCATCACTTCCTTGAAGGTGTTGGAGTTCAATTTTACGAAACCGCTGGAACCTACCCCAGCCGGAACCAGTTTGAAAAGGGCATCCATTAAGGCGTTCATCTTCGGCTTAACCTCATCCAGGCTGAGATTGGTGCGGATCAACCTGACTCCGCAGTTGATGTCGAACCCGATTCCGCCGGGGGAGATCACTCCGTCTTTGGTGGAGAAGGCAGCTACTCCTCCGATTGGAAAACCGTAGCCCCAGTGTCCGTCCGGCATGCACAAAGCCTGTTTCTGGATGCCGGGAAGACAGGCCACATTGGTGATCTGTTCTATAACTCCCTTATCCATGATCTGTATCAGTTTTTCCGATCCCAGAATTCGTGCTGGCACCCTCATACCTTCTTTTTCGGTGGTCGGTATCTCCCAGATGCCTTCCTGAATTTTCTTCATCTGCATAGCTCACCTCTTTTTCCAAAAGTAGCTCGAAAGTCGTTTATCGGTTACGAAGAGCATTTCGATATTCGAACTTCGACTATCGAAATTCGATACGAGCTTCGCTACCGATAAACGAATATCGAGTCTTTTCTTATGTATCCAACACCACTTTGGCAGTCCACATATTTTCAACCTGCTTAACCTCCAGCAGGTGATAGGTGACTGCCTTCACATCTACCCTCACTTTATGTTTTTTCTGATCTGCCGGTTCACCCCATATAGAAGCGGACAGTCTATAACCTTCCTTCTCTTCGATTTTAACCTCGAATTTACCAAAAAGCATGGATTTCGAATCTTTCAGATAGATCAACTCAGCTAACCAGTCAAACAGAAGCTCCTCCAAATTTTCCCCCGCCAGTTCCACGTCCTCTTTCAATTTTGATTCAATGGTGGAGGTATCAGCCATCACCTCGAAAGTGGCTTGGGCACAGGTTTGAAACAGATCCTCCATGCTTTCCCCTTGCGCTTCAAAGGCGGAATCCGCAATAGCAACATTTTCTAAGAATCGATATTTACCCATATTTGGAAAATATTACCTCTTTTATCCTCTTTAAATACGACCTGAAAACAGTTTATGTTTTGTTTTCGGAGGAAGGAAAATATATATAATAAAAATGCGCCGCAAACAAAGCCATAGTGGATTTCCTCCTGGTCTATTTCGGCGCACTTTTTCTTCAGTAATTCTTCAGCTTAAGTTGCTTTTTCAATACAGCCTACCGGGCAGATGGCCACGCAGCGCGATCCTCCCTCTATTCCCTCGCATTCATTGCAGGTATTGGGATCGATAACATATAAATCACCTTCGCCGATTGCCGTTTGGGGGCATTCGGGGAGACAAAGTCCACAAGCAGTGCACTCGTCAGTGATTTTCATCGCCATTGAATTCACCTCCTCCAGGGATGTTT
>Ga0256868_10000164_pt1 | contig 39630 bp, 37 predicted proteins | sample RVTome_13_FD_187341 | JGI IMG/M metagenome (GOLD analysis project Ga0256868, IMG submission 187341) | Soil microbial communities from uranium-contaminated site in the Upper Colorado River Basin, Wyoming, United States - RVT92D227 HiSeq ...
GGCCGTTCTTCGGCTCGAACCTGACATTCTCCAATTCTAGTACCCATGTCCACGAAATCCGCCTCTTTTCAGCACTTGCACGCCACATCAAAACAGGAAGCCAATGGGAAAAGGGAGGGCAGATTCTTGCCGTTGTCTTTCGTTTGCCCTTTGCCCTTTGACCTTTTCCTGTCCCTTGCGGGCATGCGATGATGGCGAGCCTTGAACCTACCAACGTCGTGCTGGAGGGCGCCATGAGTCATTTCACGCGCGGAGAGAAGCTGTTCCTGCTCGGGGCGGTGGTGCTGGCGGTGGCGGCCGGTACGTTCGCCTGGACCAACTTCAAGCGCGCTTTCCCCGAAGCGCACCTGACGTTCACGGTGAACCGGGCCACCTCCCTGCCGGTGGCGGAGGCGTTTCTGCGCCAGCACGCCCCGGCCGCCGCAGCGTCGCTCGCGGGGCGACGGCACGCGGCGATCTTCCAGGTGGACGACAGGGCCAAGGTCTACCTCGAGCGCGAGACGGGCCTCGAGACGCTCGGAGAGCTGACCCGGAATCGTCAGGTGCGACTGTGGGATTGGTCCCACCGATGGTTTCGCCCACTCGCAAAGGAGGAGGTGAAGGTCGCGGTGACCCCCGAGGGCGAGGTGATGGGCTTTGCCCACCTCATCCCCGAGGAGGCAACAGGTGCCTCTCTGGACGAGGCGGCGGCCAGGGCGATCGCGGAGAAGCTGCTGGCCGGCGCCTTCAAGATGGACGCCGCCGGGCTCACCTTCATCGAGTCGAAGCGGGAGGACCGCCCCCACCGGCGCGACTGGACGTTCACGTTCGAGCGATCGGGGTGGAAGGCCAAGGACGCCACGTACCGGATGCAGGTTGAGGTGCACGGCGACGAGGCCGCGGCCTACCGGGAGTTCCTCAAGGTGCCCGATGTCTGGACCCAGTCGTACCAGCGCCTGCGGTCCGCCAACAACACGACCGCCCTGATCGCGGCGTTCGGCATCGTGCTGACCCTGCTGGCCGCGGTCATCGTCCTGTTCCGCGAGGGCCGCCGCAACAACGTGCGCTGGCGGCTCGTGCTGCTGCTGACCGCCGTTTCGTTCTCTTTGTTCTTTCTGCTCTCGCTCAACCAGCTGCCGCTCGCCACCTACGGCTTCGACACCACCGGAACGTACGGCGCCTTCCTGGCCCGTGAGGTGCTCGCCGGCTTCGCCGGCGCCGGGGTCCAGTCCCTGCTGATCTTCATCGTGGTGGCGGCGGGAGAGCCGCTCTACCGGGCGCGCTTCGCCGGCCATCTTCGGGTGACGGCGCTGTTCGAACGGGTCGGCTGGAAGAGCAGGAAGTTCGCGTTCGGCCTGATCCTGGGCTACTGCTTGGCGGCGCTCTTCATCGCCTACCAGGTGGCGTTCTACCTGGTCGGGTCGCGATTCGGCGCCTGGAACCCGGCCGAGGTGCCGTTCGACAACCTGCTCAACACGTCCTTCCCCTGGTTGGCGGTCTTGTTCATCGGCTTCTACCCGGCGGTGAACGAGGAGTTCATGTCGCGGGTGTTCTCGATCCCGCTCGTGGAGAGGCTCGCGCACTCGAAGGTGGCGGCGATCGTGATCCCGGCGCTGATCTGGGGTTTTGCCCACGCCAACTACCCTGCGCAGCCGTTCTACATTCGCGGTGTCGAGGTCTCGATCGCCGGGCTGGTCGTGGGCATCATCCTCTACCGTTTCGGGGTGCTCCCGTGCCTGGTCTGGCACTACGTGGTGGACGCGGGCTACACCTCGATGCTGCTGGTGCGCTCCGGTAACCCGTACTTCATGATCACCGCGATCGTCGGCACGGGCGTGCTGCTGATACCGCTGGCGGCCACGCTGGTCGCTGCCTTGCGGCGCGGCGGTTTCGTCGAGGACCCGGCGACGCTGAACGCCGCAGATCCCGCTCCACCCGAGCCACCCATCGTGGCGCCGCCACCGCCGGCGGCAATCGCCGCCCCACCGCTGCGTCTGGTGCTTCCGGTGGGCCTGGTGCTCGCGGTTGTTGGAATCCTGCTTGCCTGGCGTGCACCCAACCCGGGCCGCAACGTCGGCGTGAGGCTACGGCCCGCCGCGGTGCGAGCAAGCGCGGAGGCGTTCTTCGGCGAGCGCGGCGTGGACCCGTCGCAGTGGCGGTTCGTCGTGACGGCCCGAGGCGACATGCTCGGGGGCAACGCGAGGCGCTACCTGCTGGAGAACGGGGGCGTCGCCCAGGTGGAGCGGTTCGTCTCCGAGGTTCCCGAGTGGCAGGTGCGTGCGTTCCGGCCCGAGGAGCGGGAGGAGTGGCAGCTTGCGGTAGATGACCCCGCGGGGAAGGTGGTTCGGTTCGACCACTCGCTGCGGGAGGAGGCACCCGGGGCGAGTCTCGCCGTGGAAGAGGCCCGCCGGAAGGCGGAATCGGCGGTGATGGCGTCGGGGTTCGACGTCGGCACGCTCGTCTTCAAGGAGGCCAAGACCGAGAAGCGGCCGGCCCGCCTCGACCACACCTTCACCTGGAAGGATCCGAGCCGCACCGTCGCAGACGCCGAGTACCTGCTGGACGTCACCGTGCAAGGGGATTCGGTGGACCGGATGTCCCGCCGGATCAAGCTCCCGGAGGCGTGGGAACGGGCGCGGGAGAAGGCGACCGTAGCGTACTACGCACGTCTCGCGGTGGTGCTCGGCATCGTCGCACTGCTGATTACCCATGGCCTGCTGGCGTTCTACCGCGGTGTTCGTGCCGGCGTGGTTCCATGGAAGCCCGTCTTGGGAGCGAGCTGCGGCGTGGTTGCCCTGTTCGTCGTCGCCGTCGGGCTCGCGTACCCGCTCGTCTGGGCGACGTACAGCGTCTCGATGCCCGAAGCGTTGTTCCGCACCACGAGCGTCATCGGGATGGCGATCCTGACGCTCGTCTTCGCGGCGCTCGCCGTGCTGGTGCTGGGAACCCTGGCCTCCTGCTTCCCCGCGGCGCGGGCCGTTGCCGACCCATCGGCGCGACGCCCCGCGGCGGGGGCCTCGGCTGCCGCAGCGCTGGCCTTCGTGGGGGCGGTCCTGGCGCTCCGGGGGCTGGTGGCGTTCGTACTGAAGGCCGTGCCGCGGGCGTTCTCGGATGCCCCCGTGGGGATTCCGGAATCAGTGGCCACCGCACTGCCCGCCCTCGCGGGCCTCGAAGGCCCGCTGATGGCCGGGTTGCTGCTCCTCGGCCTGGTGGGGCTGACGCTGCACCTCTGGCGGGAGGTGGTGAAACCCTGGCTCAAGGCGCTCTTCGCCGCGGGTTTGCTGGTGGCGCTCATCCCGGTGCAGTCAGGCGCCTCGGTGCTCGAGATCGCGGCGGGGGTGGTCCAGGCTGTGGTGGTGCTGGGCGGCGCGGCACTCCTCGCGCGCTTCGTGCTGGGGTCCAACCCCGTCGCCTACCTGCTGGCTGCGGCCTGGGTCGTCCTGATCCCGGCCGCGGTCGGGCTGATCGCCCAGCCGGGCGGCTTCTACTCGACCCAAGGGTGGGCGCTGGTGCTGGTCGCCGCCGCGCTCAGCGCCTGGTGGCTCCTACGCGGAACGCCGGGGAGGCAGCCCGGTTAGAATCGATTCATGAGAGTGCGCAGCGTGGTCGTTCTGGTGCTCCTGTCCCTGGCCTCCGTCGAGGTACGCGCGGCACGCCTGCTCGCGACGACGGGACGCGCGGTGTTCGCCGGGCCGGATCAGGGCAAGGCGGTTGTCCTGCAGGCAGAGGCCGCCACCAGGGTGGAGGTCACCGCGGGCGGCAAGACCAGCGTCTTCGTGACTGACGACGAGGGCGTGTGGGCGATCACCGGCGTCGGCGGGGTCGCCTGGCAGGAGAGGCGGTGGCAGCAGGGGGACGCCTGGGTGCTGGCGCTGCTTGTGGCCCTCGACCCCAAGGCCCAGGGGGTGCGCACGGAGCGCGGACTTCCCACGAGGTACCAGCCCCAGTCCGGGAGCAAGGTCCAGATCCCGGCCGTCGAGTACCGCCGCGACGCAAAGGGGATCGTGAGCTACACCGCTGGGGCGATCCAGGTGAAGCGTACGGAGAGCGGGCCGCTGCCGCAGCTGGCCGCGGACGCGTTCGCGGTGCCGAGGAAACAGCGCAGCGGCCTGGGAAAGCTGGCCGACGCGGCCGCCGGGCTCTTCGCCTCCGACAAGCCGAATGTTTCCTCGACGGCCGGAGCGCGCGGCGTCACCGAGGAGGAGAAGAAACTCGGTTCGAGCTACAACTTCGCCGCCGTCGAGAAGGTCGAGAAGACGGCGGTTGATCGGGCCGATGTGGACCGGTTCATCCGTGAGGGCAAGCTGGGGGGTGGCTCGTGAGGCGCGCAGCGCTGGTGCTGGCGGTGCTACTTCCGCTCGCGGGCTGCTCGGGTGTAAACCTCGGTCCGCTCTCGACGGAGGACGTCGTGAAGGCGGGGAGCGCGGTGGCGGCCAGCCAGCGCGAGTTCACGCCTGAGGAGGAGCAGCAGCTCGGCAGGGTGGTGGCGGCTCGGGTGCTGGGGACCTACCCGTTGTGGGAGGACTCCGCTCGCACGCGTTATCTGAACCTGGTCGGACAGGTGATCACGCGTCAGGTCGGAAGGCCGAACACGGTGTGGCGCTTCGCGCTCCTCGACACCGACACGGTGAACGCGTTTTCCTGCCCGGGCGGATACGTATTCGTGGCGCGCGGCCTGTTTCAGTCCTGCCGCAGCGAGGCTGAGCTCGCGACCGTGCTCGCGCACGAGTGCGGGCACGTGGCGGGCAAGCACGTCCTCAACGAGATCCGGCGAAGCAACCTAATCGCGGCCGGGGTCTCGATCGTGGCCGACCATGCTGGAGGCGGGGGCCTGACCGCCGACCTGATGCGGAAGATCGGCGAGAAGGGCGCCGAGGTGCTGATCAGCCGTGGCATGAGCCGCAAGGACGAGTACGACGCCGACACCAGGGGCTGCCGGGTCGCACACGGCGCCGGGTACGCGACCGCGCCGTACGAGGAGTTCCTGCTCAGACTGGCCGGGCGCATGGCCGCCGAGAGCGGCGGATCGCTCGCCTCCCTCGCAAGAACGCACCCGGAGCCGTCGGACCGGGCCAAGAGGCTGCAGGAGCAGGGCCTGATCTTCGCCGACGGCCGGACGCTCGCGGACCGCTTTACCCGCCTGGGCAGGTAGGCACGGTGCCGCGGCACAAGCCCCTCACCCCTGCGCGGCCGGGGGGTCCTTCTCGTAGTCCTGTCCGATGCCGATCCTGGTGCGCCAGGATGCCAACAGGCTGATCATCGCGCGGAAGCGGTAGCACAGGACGCCGCACACCAGGTGGAGAAACTGCGAGGCGGCTACCGGCGGCATGTGGAGCACGGCGTCCAGGTCGGCCTGACTCAGAACCAGGACGGTGCAGCCGTCGATGTGGGCGCGAGCGTCGGCGCTGCGCACCTGGTCGTCCACCAGGGCCATCTCGCCGAAAACCTCCCCCCGTCCGAGGATCGCGAGTGGCTCCTCACCCCGACCGCTCATCTGCCGCGAGATGCGGACCTCGCCGTCGAAAACGACGTAGAGCGACTCCCCGGCCTCCCCTTCGTGGAAGAGATAGGCGTCGCGCGGAAAGTGCTGGGCCTGGAGGGTCGAGGCAAGCAGCCGCAGCGCGGCCGCCGAAAGGCCTGTCTCCTGGAAGAGGTCCATCTTTGCGCCGGGCATCAGCTCGACCTGCTGCCCGGCCGGGCGGTCCTGGTGCTCCGCGGTCTGTTCGAGCGGGAGGATCTCCGTCATAAACTGGTTTGCCTGCCGGATCTTGGCCGCCAGGGAGTGCCAGAACGAGCGGGCGAGCGCCGCCCCCAGCTCGTGGTCGTTGACAAGCCACCGGCGAAGCCCACCGCTCCTGAAGCGGAGCACCGTGCCCTTCTCGACGGCGACGGCGGTCGTTGGACGGGGCCGCCCGTCGAGGAAGGAGGTCTCACCCAGGATCTGCCCCACCCGCGACCGGCTCACCGGCTGGCGCCTCCCCAGCGCCGTGCAGTAGTCCTCCGTGACCCCGGAAACCACCACGTAGAAGTCCTCGCCGACCTCGCCCTCGTCGTAGATGACCTGGCCGCGGGCCATGAGCTGCTCGGCGGTGAACGCGGCGAGCTGCTCGAGGTGGTCGTCCGGGACGTGCTGGAAGACGCGGAAGACGCGCAGGTCCGAGAACGCCTGGGAATCGCTCGGGGGTTCTTTGTCCAACGGTTTCATGTCTGGCTTCCGACCTCTCGCCTGCCTGGGGGTGACACACCCCCGACCGCCTTCCGTCGCTGCGTTCCCGATGAAACTGTCCCGTCCCGACGGGCCAGAGCCTAATTCAACTGTATCGCATAGTCGCGCCTTGCGCGAGAAACGCACCCGACGCCCGGAATCCACGTCGCTCGGTTCACACCTCGAGGCTCCGCAGGCCGACGGGAGGGTCGGATGCGGCTCACGGGGCTTGCGGCGGAAGAGCGCTCGTGCCGAGCCGGCGCTGCGCCGCTTCCCCGGGGAATAGACCCTCACCTCGTTTGCTTTCACTGGGTTGCGTGAAGTCGGTGGCCAAGCGGAGAAGGCCTGAACCATGAGGATCGGGGTACCGAAGGAGATCCGTCCGGGTGAACGGCGCGTTGCGCTGGTGCCCGAGTCGTGCCGAAAGCTGGTCAACGCGGGCATCGAGGTGAACGTCGAAACGGGTGCGGGGGAAGCGGCTTTCTTCCCGGACGCCGCGTTTCGTGAGGCCGGTGCAGGGGTCCTCTCTGGCCCCGAACCCCTCCTCGGCACCGCAGATCTCGTCGTGAAGGTTCAGCCTCCCTGGCGCAACGAGGCCCTCGCAAAGCACGAGGTCGAGCTGATGCGTGAGGGGGCGATGCTGGTCGGCACGCTCGTGCCCAGCCGCCACCCCGACGTGCTCGAGAAACTGGCGCTGAGGAACGTGACGGCGTTCGCCACCGACCTGATCCCGCGCATCACGCGGGCGCAGGCGATGGACACGCTCTCCTCGATGGCGAACATCGCTGGCTACAAGGCGGTGCTGATCGCGGCCAACCACCTCCCCAGGTATTTCCCAATGCTCATGACTGCCGCCGGCACGGTGTTCCCCGCCAAGGTGTTCGTGATCGGGGCGGGCGTCGCGGGGCTGCAGGCGATCGCGACCGCGCACCGGCTCGGCGCCGCGGTCGAGGGCACCGACACGCGGCCCGTGGTGAAAGAGCAGGTGGAGAGCGTGGGCGCCAAGTTCGTCGGCGTGGAGGTCGGGGAGGACGCGCAGGACGCCTCGGGATACGCGAGAGAGCTCTCCGCCGAGTTCTACAGAAAACAGGCGGAGCTGATCGCGGAGCGCTGCGCGTCCGCCGACGCGGTGATCACCACCGCCCTGATCGGCGGGGTGAAGGCGCCCAGGCTCATCACCGCCGAAATGGTCAGGGCCATGAAGCCGGGTTCGGTCATCGTGGACCTGGCGGCCGAGGCCGGAGGCAACTGCGAGCTAACCCAACCGGGACGAACGGTCGTCGCCCACGGCGTGACCATCGTCGGCCCCGAGAACCTCCCGGCCGAGGTCCCCTGGCACGGCAGCACGCTGTACTCCCGCAACCTTACGGCGTTCGTTCTGGCGTTCTGGAAGGAAGGGACCTTCAAGCTCGACCTGGAGGACGAGATCGTCCGGGGCTGCCTCGTGACCCACGCGGGCGAGGTGCGCTTCGGCAAAGCCCCGGCACGGGCATGAGCAGGTCCGTCGGGTCGCGAGCAAAGGGGAGACGATATGGCCTCTGACTTCGAGCTGAGTTTCTTCGTGTTCGTGCTGGCCACGTTTCTGGGCGTCGAGGTGATCCGGCGGGTTTCGCCCCTCCTTCACACACCGCTGATGTCGCTGACCAATGCGATCTCCGCCATCGCGGTGGTGGGCTCGATCCTGGTGGCGGGGCAGCAGAAGACGACGCTCTCGACGGTGCTGGGAACCGCCGCGGTGACCTGCTCGATGATCAACATCGTCGGCGGGTACCTGATCACGTACCGCATGCTGAGGATGTTTAAGAGGAGCGGGAAGGACGGGCGATGATCGCGCAGATCATCCCACTGCTCTACGTCGCGGCCGCCACCTCGTTCATCCTCGCCCTCAAGTGGCTTTCGGGGGTTGCCACGGCGCGCCGCGGGGTGCTCGTCGGGGTTCTCGGCATGGCGCTAGCGGTCGGGGGAACGCTGCTCAACCCCGAGATCGTCAGCTACAAGTGGATCGCGGTGGCCATCGTCCTCGGGTCGATCATCGGCGTTCCGATGGCGATGATGCCGATGACCGCCGTGCCACAACGTACTGCGCTCTCCCACGCCTTTGGCGCGCTGGCGGCGGCGCTGGTGGGAACGGCCGAGTACTACCTGAGGGCTCCGGGGATCGACCGGTTCACGATGGGGGCGCTGGCGCTGGAGGTGCTGCTTGGTTTTCTCACCTTCACGGCCAGCCTGATGGCGTTCGGCAAGCTGCAGGAGATCCTGCCGACCCGGCCCATCACCTACCGCAACCAGAACGTCGTCAACCTTTCGCTGTTCGTTTTTGCGGTCGCCGCCGGTGTCGCCCTCGTCGTGAGCCCGGGGACGACCTGGTTGTTCGCGGCGCTCGGAGGCCTCTCCCTGGTCTTCGGCGTACTGCTCATCGTCCCGATCGGCGGCGCGGACATGCCGACGGTGATCTCGCTCCTGAACTCCTACGCCGGGCTCTCCGCGTGCGCGATGGGCTTCGTGCTGGACAACCACCTGCTGATCATCGCCGGCGCGCTCGACGGATCCTCGGGCCTCATCCTGTCGGTAATCATGTGCCGCGCGATGAACCGCTCCTTCACCAACGTCCTGTTCGGGGCCTTCGGCCAGGTCCAGGCGTCCGCGGCGGCGGCCGGCGAGGAGCGAATCGTGCGCAGCGCCACGCCGGAGGAGGCCGCGTCCATTCTCGGCGCCGCCGGCTCGGTGATCGTCGTCCCGGGCTACGGGATGGCGGTGGCGCAGGCGCAGCACAAGGTTCGGGAGCTCTTCGACACGCTCACCAAGCTGGGCATCGGGGTGAGGTTCGCCATTCACCCGGTGGCCGGGCGCATGCCGGGGCACATGAACGTGCTGCTCGCCGAGGCCGACATCCCGTACGACAGGATGGTGGGGATGGAGGAGATCAACTCGGACTTCGCCCAGACGGACGTGGCGCTGGTGATCGGGGCCAACGACGTGACCAATCCAGCCGCACGACGCGACCAGTCCAGCCCGATCTACGGCATGCCGATCCTCGACGTGGACAAGGCTAGGACGGTGATGGTGATCAAGCGCGGCATGAGCGCGGGCTTCGCCGGGATCGACAACGACCTCTACTACATGGACCGGACCCTGATGGTTTTCGGCGACGCCAAGGCGGTCGTCGGCAACCTCGTCAAGGAGCTCGCCGCCGCCAACGGCCTCCACTAGCCGACAATCGCGAGAAGCCCCTCCCGGTGGCCCGCCGTTTCCGGTTACACTGACGCGATGAGCAGGGTGCCGTGGGATCGCTACTTCATGAACCTCGCCGTACAGGCGGCGACGCGCTCGACGTGTCCCAGGAAGAGCGTGGGTGCGGTGGTGGTGCGCGACAAGGCCATCCTGGCCACGGGCTACAACGGCTCCATCCGCGGCCTGCCCCACTGCAGCGAGGTCGGGTGCCTGATGGACAACGACCACTGCGTCCGCACGGTCCACGCCGAGGCCAACGCGATCCTTCAGGCGGCACGCCACGGTGTGCGCATCGAGCAGGCGGACATCTACGTCACATCCTCGCCGTGCTGGGACTGCTTCAAGCTGATCGCGAACGCAGGAATCGGCCGCGTGCTGTACGGGGAGTTCTACCGCGACGACCGCATCACGCAATACGCCCGGGAGGCGGGCATCGAGCTGATCCACCTGGGGCTGGAGGACGCGCGATGAGCACAGTGAGGCGGGTTGGGGTGCTAACTGGAGGGGGCGACGCTCCCGGGCTGAACGCGGTCATCCGCGCCGTGGTGCGGGCCTGCAAGGTGGCCTACGGCGTCACGGTGGTCGGGATCTCGGAGGGGTTCACGGGGCTGGTGGAGATGAGGGCCCGGGAGCTGGACCTCGACGACATCTCAGGCCTGCTGGTGCGCGGCGGCACGATCCTGGGCACCACCAACCGGGGCAACCCGTTCCGGTACGCCTACCGTCGACCCGACGGGGTGGAGGAGCTTGTCGACGCCTCCGGGACCGCAAAGAAGAACGTGGAGAAGCTCGGCCTCGACTGCCTTATCGTGATCGGCGGCGACGGCTCGCTCTCGATCGGCGAGCGCTTCTGGCGGGAGCTCGGCATCCCCGTGGTCGGGGTGCCAAAGACCATCGACAACGATCTCTCGGCCACGGACTACACGTTCGGGTTCGCGACCGCCGTGCAGTCCGCGACCTGGGCGCTCGACTGCCTGCACACCACGGCCGAGAGCCACCACCGGGTCATGCTGCTCGAGGTGATGGGGCGTGACGCGGGCTGGATCGCCCTCCACGCAGGTTTGGCCGGCGGCGGCGACGTGGTGCTGATCCCCGAGATCCCCTTCCGGTTCGAGCCGTTGATCGCCAAGTTCCAGGCACGGGAGCGCCGCGGGAGGCCGTTTTCCCTGGTGGTCGTGGCCGAGGGCGCCGCGCCGGCGGGCGGCTCCCAGGTGTTCGCGGGGCAAGACGCGATCACGGGCTGGAAGAGGTTGGGCGGCATCTCGGCCTCGATCGCCCAAGAGATCGAAGCGCGTGGGGGCTACGAGGTCCGCGCCACGGTGTTGGGGCACATCCAGCGTGGGGGCACGCCCGTGCCGAACGACCGGATCCTCGCCTCCCGCTTCGGCATCGAGGCAGCGCGGCTGGCCGTCGAAGGGAGTTTCGGGAGCATGGTGGCGCTGCGCGGCGACGAGATCGTGGCGGTGCCGCTGGCGGACGCGATCGGGCGTCTCAAGAAAGTGGACCCGCAGTGCCAGCTCATGAAGGCGGCCCGGGCAATCGGCATCGTGTTCGGCGACGAGAACCCTGAGGACGCCTCGGACTCCGAGGGCTGACCCCGACGGTGGAGCCAGCGGGGATCGTCCTCGACCTCGGCAGCGTGACGCTGCCGCTCACGAGTCGCGAGGTGTTCGGCTCGGACGTGCCCCTCGAGCTCGAGCTGGGCGTCGGCAAGGGGCTTTTCCTGCTCGAGTGGGCGGTCGCGCATCCCGAGGTCGGGCTCATCGGCGTCGAGCGTGTGCGCAAGTACATGAAGGTCGCGGCGCTGCGGACGGCCCGCAAGGGCCTGGCAAACGTGCGCCTCGTGCACACGACGGCCGAAGATCTCCTCTTCCGCTGCCTTGCGGAGGGGAACCTGGCTGCGGCTCATGTGTATTTCCCGGATCCGTGGCCCAAGAAACGCCATCAAAAGCGACGCTTCTTCCGGCCCTCCAACGTCACGCGTCTAGCCGACGTGCTTGCACCGGGAGGGCTCCTGCGGGTCAAGACCGACCACGATGCCTACGCCTCGGTGATTCGCGAGGTGCTCGCGGACGAGCCCAGGCTGGCGCCGGCGGCGGTCGAGGCGGCGTTCGAAGGGGTCCCTGTCACGAACTTCGAGGTCAAGTACGCCCGCGAGAGCCGGCAGGTCCACCGTCTTGCATACCGCCGCGTTTGACTTTCGCGCCCCGTTGAGGCGAGGCTGAGGCATGGCAAAGGTCCTCTACATCGATCCGTTCGGGGGCGCCGCGGGCGACATGCTTCTCGGCGCGCTCCTTGACCTCGGGGTCTCGCAGGAGCGCCTGCAGGAGGTGCTCGCAGGCTTGCGCCTCGAGGGGTGGCGCCTGGAGGCGACCCGCGACCGCCAGCAGGGTCTCACCGGCATACGGGTGGCGGTGCGCGTCGAGGAGGCGGGGCACCCTGCACGCCACCTCCTGGACGTGGAGAGGTTGCTGGCGGACGCGTCGCTGCCCGAGCGGGTGCGGGAGCGGAGCCTGGCGGCGTTTCGGCGCCTGTTTGAGGCCGAAGCGGAGGTGCACGGCGTGCCCCTCGAAAGGGCTCACCTCCACGAGCTGTCCGCGGTGGACGCGGTGGTGGACATCGTGGGCGTGTGCGCCGCGGTCGAGCTGCTCGGCGTCGGCCGGGTCGCGTGCGCGCCGGTCCCTGTGGGGTCCGGCACGGTGCAGACCGCTCACGGGTTGCTCCCGGTGCCTCCGCCGGCGGTGGCTCGCCTGTTGCTGGGGGTGCCACTGGCTGCCCACGCGGCCGAAGGAGAGATGACAACGCCCACAGGCGCCACGCTGCTCGTCACGCTGGTGGAGCGCTTCGGGCCCCTGCCGGCGGGCAAGCTCGTGGGGGTGGGAGTCGGGCTGGGAGCGAGGGAGTTCGCCGGGCTCCCAAACGTGCTGCGCGCTCTGCTCGTCGAGGAAGAGGGTCGTCTGGCCGGGAGACCGATGGTCGTTCTGGAGACCACTGTGGATGACATCACCGGGGAGGCGCTGGGTGCGCTGCTGGAGCGGGTGCGCGAGGCGGGGGCGCTGGATGCCTGGTGCCTGCCGGGGACGGGGCGCAAGGGACGGCCGGTCGTGGAGCTGCGGGCGGTCCTCGACCCCTCGCAGGTGGCGGCGGTGACCGCCGCCGTCTTCGAGGAGGGGGCCACGCTCGGGGTGCGCCTGGTGGAGTGCACGCGTCCCGAGCTCGACCGGCACACCGTCGAGGTTTTGACCCCGTTCGGCGCGATCCCGGTGAAGGTCGGCGTGTTCGCGGGCCGGGTGGTCTCGGCCAAGCCCGAACACGATGCGGTTCTCGCTGCGGCGAGGCGGTCCGGTGCGAGCGCAGCGGCGGTGGCGGACGCGGCGCGGGCGGCGGCCCCGCGGCTCGGCGCCGGGTGGGAGGGCTGAGGATGGACACTCAATACAGCTTCGCGGTGGAGGCGATCCAGGCCATCCTCGCTCCGGCGATCATGGTCTCCGCGTGCGGGCTGCTGCTGCTTGCGCTGCTCAACCGCTACACCGTGATCATGAATCGGATCCGCGTGCTCAGCGAGGAGCGGCGCCGATTGGTGCGCGCCACGACGCCCCCCGCCGAGGCCGTGCCGCTCGAGGTCGCGCGTCTCGCAAGCGTCCTGCGCCAGCTCGAGGATCTCATGGACCGCGTCCGCCTGCTGCGCAACGCGGTGTTGTGCCAGGTGGTAGCTGTGGGGTGTTTCGTCCTTACCTCGTTGCTCCTCGGCCTGCGCGTGGCCGGTCCAGAGTGGCTCAAGCTCTCGCACCCGGTCCCGGTGTTCGTGATCGGGATGGCGGTGCTTTTCGCCGGGGTCGTGATCGAGGGTACCGACGTGGTCCGTGCCTACCGGACGATTCGCCTCGAGGTGGGAGAGCTGGCACAGGGGACAAAGGGGAAAGGTTAAACGGAAAACGGAGGGCGGAGAGTCTGGCAGTACCGTGCGCTTTGCGTTTTCCCCCTACTCTCTACCCTCTTCCCTTTGCTTGTCTTTTAGCCAGATCGGGCCCAGGAACCGCGCGGCCGGCACGCCGAACGTGAGCGACGCGGCGCTCGAATCGCACGTGGAGCCCTCTAGGAGCATCGTGAGCTGATCGCGGGTGATCGGGGCGCCAGGGAAGTGCTGGATCATGGAGACGGCGAGTTTCGCGAGGCCGAGCGGAAGGTGCACGAACGCGCGCCGCAGGCCGAGGGCCTGGCCGATCCGGCGCAGCACCTCGTTATAGGTGAGGGCCTCGGGTCCGCCCAGGTCGTAGGTTTCTCCGACGGTGACAGGTCGCTCGAGCGCCGCCACGAAGCAGCGAGCGACCTCCTCCACCGCGACGGGTTGCACTTTGTATGTCCCGTCGCCGAAGACGGGGAAGATCGGGAAACGGCGCACGGCCCGTGCGATGGTCGTGGAGAAACCGTCGCCGGGTCCGAACATCGTCGAAGGCCGGAAGATCGTCCAGTTGAGGCTGGAGGCACGCACCGCCACCTCGGCCTGCCACTTCGTACGGTGGTACGGGGTGGCCGCTCCCTCCCGCGCGCCGAGCGCCGACATGTGGACCAGGCGCCTTATGCCCAGGGACTTGCAGGCGGCGATCACGCGCCTGGTGGCGATGACGTGAGCACGTTCGAAGGTGACACCAGCTCGAGGGGCCTGGCGGATGATCCCGACCAGGTGAATGGCTGCGCCGCACCCCTCGCACCAGCGTTGCCAGCCGTCTCCGGTGATGTCGGCCGCCACCTGGATCACGCCGGGGGGCACGTTTCTCGCTTGCAGCCGGCGCGAGATCGCCACGACCTCGTGGCCCGAGGCCAGGAGCTGGCGCATCACCTCGCTCCCGACGAACCCCCGCGCTCCGGTGAGGAGCACCCGCCGGGTCTCCGGCGAGGGTGTGCGATCGCCTGGGTTGCCCTGCACGGTGCTGATTCTATCCACCTTTCACCTCTGAACGTGCGAATGCTAGCATGGCTCGTGAGCCGTGCCGTGCTGGCCGATCTGCACGTCGGGCAGGCGAAGGACGACCTCGAGAAGTTCCGGGCCGCGATGGCCGAGGTCCGGCGGCGAGACGTGCAGGAGGTCGTTTTCCTCGGTGATGTCTTCCGCGCCCTGGTGGGCTACTCCCGCTTCTGGGACACAACCGTGCGCCGCGGCCTCGAGGAGCTGGCCGATCTGCGTCGCGCGGGGTCGCGAGTGGTGCTGGTCGAGGGAAACAGGGACTTCTTCCTCGACGCGGCAGACCTCGACCCGTACCGTGACGCGGCGGGAACGGTGCACTCCTTCGTGGCGGGGAACCGGCGCTTCCTCCTCGAACACGGTGACCTCATCAACCGCAGCGACCGCTCCTACCGCTTCTGGCGTGCGATCTCGAAGAGCGGACCGGCGCGGCTCTGGGCCCGGCTGCTCCCGAAACGCCTCGCGCAGCGCATCGTCCTAGGGACCGAGACGCGGCTGGCCCAGACCAACTTCACCTATCGGCGCGACCTGCCGGCGGCGGACCTCGAGGCTGCAGCGCGGCGTCACTTCGCCGCCGGAGTTGACGTGGTGCTCTGGGGCCACTTCCACCGTCCGTGGAGCTTCACGGTCGGCAGCAAGCAGGCGCACGTCGTGCCGGGTTGGATGGAGAGCGGCACCGTCGTGTGGATCGGCGACGACGGAATGCTGCTCTCGGACCCCGAGAGCAGCGAGCAAGTCGTTGACAGCGCACCCGTTTCGTGGTACCAAGGACGGGAGGGTTTCAGCGAGGCGAGGTGACAATGGGCGGAACGCTCCTGCTTGCCGACGACAGCATCACGATCCAGAAAGTCGTGGAGCTCACCTTCGCCGAGTCCGAGCACAAGGTGGTCGCGGTCGGCAGCGGGCGTGACCTGTTCAAGCGCCTACCGGAGGTCAAGCCGGATATCGTGCTGTGCGACGTCGTGATGCCTGACATGAACGGCTACGAGGTCTGCCAGACCCTGAAGAGCGACCCGGCGACGCTCCACATCCCCGTGGTGCTGCTGACGGGGACGTTCGAGCCGTTCGACCGCGACCGCGCCATGGCGGCAGGGTGCGACGCCATCGTCACGAAGCCCTTCGAGGCTCGAGAGCTTATCAACGCGGTCGAGGACCTCATCAAGCGTGCGCAAGCGTTGGCGGCCACGCCGGCTGACTCGGGAATCGTGGACCACGGAATCCCGGAGGGCGTTCCGGCCCTCGATTTCACCGGTCCCGGTTTCGAGAAGCTGGTGCCTCCACCGGTGTCGCCCGCGACGATTCCCGAGGACGGCATCGATCTGACGGCGAGCGCGCTGGGCAAGTCGAACCCGCCCGCCCCGCGGCCTGCGCCCCCCGAGTTGCAGGAGCCCGCCCCGCCCGAGGAACCGCCCGCCTTCGCGTTCGGTGCGGAGCAACCACCGGCGTTCGGCGAGCCTCCCGGGTTGAAGGTGACGCCCGCCGAGGCGTTCGCTCCGCCGCCACCCGAGCCGGGTGGAGGTGGGACGAGCGACGCCGAGCCGCCGACGGGGCCGGTGGTTCCGCCCGTTGTCGATAAACCTGCACCGCTCGAGGCGGGTTCGCTGTTCGCCCCGCCGAAGCTCCCCGTGCCGCAGCCTCCGGAGAAAGCCATGGAGGAAGGCCCGACCCAGCGGTTCCTCGTTCAGCCCGTGATGCCGACGGGAGAAGCCCCCGCGACCCCGTTACCTCAGCCCACGGCGCCCGCGTTCGACGCCGGCGCGATCCCGGATGAGGTGGTCGAGCGGATCGCCATCCGGGCCGTCGAGCTCATGCCCCCCGCGCCGACGGCTGCGCCCTCGGCGGCGGTTCCGGGGGCGCTCACCGACGAGCAGGTGGACCGCATCGCCAGGCGGGTGGTGGAGCTGGCCGCGCCTCAGCTTGAGCGTATCGCCTGGGAGGTCATCCCGGACATGGCCGAGATGCTGGTGCGCAAACGCATCGCCGAGCTCGAAGCCGGGGCCGACGAAGAGAATTAGGTTTGTTGCGCTGCCGCGCGGGCTTCTTTGCCCCGAGGGTGCGCGTCCTCTCGTCGCTTGTTCGCCCCCGCTCACTGCGCGCCGAACGATCTGTTGCGGGGGTCCCGCACCACTCCGCCCACCCAACCGGCGCTCTAGACCCCCGAGCCCCCACGCTCGCCGGGAGTGAATCCCGGCTCGCTCTTCTCCGGCCGCGATCCCGCCTGCGGCGGGACAGCGCGTCCCGGGCCGGGGCCCCTTGGTGTCCGCGTGATACCGCGTCACCGAAACCCCATCCCGGATCCGCGCGCTGGGTCCCCGCGGTCTCCGGAGACATGGCCGCTGGCACCCGCGGGGCGGATTGAATACCCCCCGCCCGGGTCCCGCTCGCTCAAGTGCGATGGCAACGGCGAAGCAGAGTATCAAGAGTTCATAGTGAGAAGTGGTGAGTGAGAGTCTGCAATACGGAACCCGTCGTCTGACCGTTCCGGGTTTCGCCGACTCTTCACTCTTAGCTCTTGACTCTTGAATCTTGACTCTTGACTGTCTCATCCCACCACCGGCATGGAGACCTTGCCGTGGCGACCCGGCACCGTTCCGTGCCCCATGGTGCGGCGCGGCAGGGGTTTACCGGTTGCACATCGCGCCGTCAGCAGCTCCCGGAGGGTCGTGACGCGAATGTCGGCCTCGGCCGCCTGCTCCAGGAACCACGTCAGGTCGTCGGCAAAGGGGCCGCCCTCGAGCTCGGCGTGTACCGTGAGCACAGGCCACCTTGCTTTCCCGGCAGCGACCGCCACGGACGTGAAGAACGCGCGCGCCACGGAATGAGTGTCGCCAAGTGCCTCGTCGAGGGTGGGAAGCGTCGTGGGGATCTGAGGGGTGACGAGCGCCGCTCCACCGACGATCGGAATGAACGGCTCTTCGCCCCGGCAGTCGCTCGCGTAGTCGAGGCCCAAGTTCTCCTGGAAGCTCAAGCTCGCGTCGCTCGCAAACCAGGCCGGCGCCGCAAACGTCTTGGGAGGCGCGCCGAACACCTCGACGAACGCCTCGAAGGCCCGGGCGAGCTCGCGCGCGACCTGCGCTTCGGAAAGGTTTTCGAGCTGGTCCTGCCAGCGCCTGTGGTCCCAGGCGTGGACGCCCGCCTCATGGCCCTCGGCCACGATCCGCCGCGCGACCTCGGGAAGCGCCGTCGCGATCATGCGGGCCGGCAGGAGGGTTCCCGATAGCAGGGTGCGCAGGCCGTACACTCGGGCGGCCTTGGTGCGCCGCATCTTGCTGAAGAACCCGGGACGCTGAAACACGTTGAAGATCGCCTTGCCGGCGTTGTCGGGGCCCATGGAGAGGTAGAACGTGCCCTTCACGCCGGCCTTTTCGAGCAGGTCGAGCAGCGTCGGCACACCGGCCTTCATCCCATCGTGGGTGTCCACGTCGATGCGCAACCCCAGTATCTTCCCGGTGGATTTCACGAGGCCCTCACACGGTCCGGAGCCAGTCGGCGAGGAACGCGTCAAAGGTGAGGCGCAGGGCGTCGTCCAGGGACACCTTGGGTTGCCATCCGAGGAGTTTGCGAGCTTTGGAAATCGAGGGCTTCCGTGTGAGGATGTCCTGGTAGCCCTTGCCGTAATACTCCGCCGAGCTGATCTCCTCGATCCGCGGCGGTGCGTATCCGGGGATGTCCTTGCGGCGGTCCTCGTAGAGACGCGCGAGCTTGTGCGCCAGCTCCTTTACCGAGCACTCGCTCGCCGGGTTGCCGATGTTGAAGATCTGTCCGTCGGTCACGCCCCGCTCGTCCGAGATTATCGCGGCCAGGGCATCTATGCCGTCCTCGACCCAGGTGAAGCACCGCTTCTGCTCGCCCCCGTCCACGAGGCGGATCGGCTCGCCCCTGAACAGGTTGATCACGAACTGCGTGACGACCCGCGAGGAGCCCTCCTTGGCGGCGTCTATGTCGTCGAGCTTGGGTCCGATCCAGTTGAACGGTCGGAAGAGCGTGTACCGCAGTCCCTCCTGCTGGCCGTAGGCGGCGATGACTCGATCCAGGAGCTGCTTGGAGCACGAGTAGATCCAGCGCGGCTTGTTAATCGGTCCGAGCACGAGGGGGCTCGTGTCCTCGTCGAACTCGGGGTCGGTGGACATGCCGTAGACCTCGGAGGTCGAGGGGAACACCACGCGGCGCCGGTACCGGACGCACTGCCTGATCACCCGCAGGTTCTCCTCGAAGTCGAGCTCGAACACCCGGAGCGGCTCCTTGACGTACGTCGCGGGGGTGGCGATGGCGACCAGGGGCAGGACCACTTCGCACTTCTTGACGTGGTACTCGATCCACTCCTTGTTGATCGTGATGTCGCCCTCGAGGAAGTGGAAGCGCTCGTGGTTCATGGAGTGCTCGAGCTTGCTGGCGGAGAGGTCCATGCCGAAGACCTCCCAGTCGGTGGTGGAGAGGATGCGGCGCGTGAGCGCGTTGCCGATGAAGCCGTTGACGCCGAGGATCAGGATTTTCATGGGTTGTCTCCCGCTTCGTCCAGGCGTGAGCCAGCCGTGAGCCCGTGCGCCTCGAAGAAGGCGTCCGCGCCGGTCTCCGGTTCGCCCTCCAGCTGGCACCTGGCGAGCAACAGGGCACCGTCGCCGGTGGCGACCTCGACCCGCTCTGGTGAAACCTCGAGGACCGTGCCGGGCGCAGCCTCGAGCGGTCGGGTCTGCGGGACCGCCCACCACACGAAGAGCTTTCTCCCGGCCCAGACCGTGAACGCGCCCGGGTAGGGGTGAGTGACGGCGCGCACCAGGTTGTAGATCTTGACCGCCGGCCACTCCCAGGAGAAGCGGCCGTCCTCGGGGGTCCGACCCCCGAAGTACGAGCCGTCGACCAGGTTCATCGCGACCGAGGGCGCACGTCCCTCCTTCAGCAACGGGAGGGTGCGGTCGAGCAGCTTCTCGGCGGCGCTCTCCAGCTTGGCGTACAGGGTCCGAGCGGTATCCTCGAATGCGATCTCGACCCGCTCCTGCGCGACGAGATTGCCGGCGTCGGGTATGGCGACCATGTGGTGGAGCGACACTCCGGTCTCGGTCTCGCCGTTCACGAGGACCCAGTTGACGGGTGCCCGCCCGCGATACCGTGGCAGCAGCGAGCCGTGAAGGTTGAGGGCGCCGCGCGGGGCGAGTCGCAGGAGGCTTTCCGGGATCATGTACCGGAAGTAGAACGAGAAGATGAATTCGGGCCTATAGCCGCCGACGAGCTCCGCAAAGCCGGGGGTCTTAGGGTCGGACCTCCCCACAAAGTGCACCGGGATCCCACGGCCGCGGGCGCGCTCGGCGAGTGATTCCCACCAGATCTCCTCGTTGGAGTCGTCGCGGTGGGTGAACACCGCGCTGACCTCGAAGCCGTGGCGCACCAGTGCGTCGAAGCCGACGCAGCCCATGGTGTGATAGCCAAACACCAGAGAGCGGGGTCCGGGGTCCGGTGTCCGGGGCTCGGACGGGAGACTCACCGGGGATCCTGACCGGAGCGGAAGACCTGGCGGACGACGTATCGGGGGCGGTGGCGTACCTCCAGGTAGATCCTCCCCACGTACTCACCGAGGAGCCCGAGGGCGAAGAACAACACGCCCACGAAGAAGAACAGCACTGCGAATAGCGTGAAAACCCCACTGACGGCCCACTCGTGGCCCTTGATGATGCGGCCCGCGATCAGCACGAGGGCCACGACCATCGAGGCCAGCGCGGTCATCACGCCGACCGCCATCGTGGTGCGCAGCGGCCACAGCGAGAAGCTGGTCATGAGGTCAAACTGCAGCCGGACGAGCTTCCAGAGGCTGTACTTGCTCTGCCCCTTGAGCCGCTCGGCGTGGGCGACCGGCACCTCGGTCACGCGGCCCGCGAACATGTCGGCCAGGACCGGGATGAACGTCGAGATCTCCTTGGACTGACACAGCGTCTTGACCACGCCGCTCCGGTAGGCCCGCAGCATGCAGCCGTAATCGGAGAGGTGCACGCCGGTGGCCATCGAGGTCACGCGGTTGACGAGGCGCGAGGCGAGGCGACGAAAGAAGGGGTCCTGGCGCTTGATGCGCACCGAGCCGACGACGTCGAACCCCTCTTCCATCTTGGCCACCAGCTTGCCGATCTCCTCCGGCGGGTTCTGAAGATCGGCGTCGAGCGTGACGATGATCTCGCCGCGAGCCGCCTCGAACCCGGCGAAGATCGCCGAGTGTTGACCGTAATTGCGGTTGAAGTCGATCACGATGAGGTGCGGGTCCTGCGCAGCGGCCTCGCGCAGGATCGCGAGCGATCCGTCACGGCTGCCGTCGTTGACCAGGAGAATCTCGTAGCTCCTCGTGAGGGCTTGAAGGGCCGCCGCGAGGCGCGCGAGCAACTCGGGGAGGCTCTCCTCCTCGTTGAACACCGGGACGACGATGGAGAGGTAGGGCTCGGACATGTGGCCTCTCATTTGCGGGCCGGGGCGCCCGCGCCACCAGCGCTCACTAGGACGTCCTTGATGGCTGCCACGACGTAGCGCACGTCATCCTCGCTCATCAGCGGGAAGAGGGGAATCGAGCAGAGCCGCTCCGAGACCCACTCGGCGACCGGGAGCGCGCCCACCCAGCGCGGGTACCTGGCCGCGTAGTAGGGCTGGGTGTGCACTGCCCGAAAGTGGATGCCGGTCCCCACGTTGCGCACCTTCAACTCGGCGATGAACCGGTCGCGTGTCAGGCGCGCGCTTTCCAGCACCTTGAGGACGTACAGGTGGCGGGTGTGGAAGTGGTCGTAGTCGGGGACGGCGAGCGGCTCGATCTCGGGCACCTCGGCCAGGAGCTTGTCGTACAGGCTGGACAGCTCGCGGCGCCGCGCGTTGAACTCGCCAACGGAGGCGAGCTGGTGGATCCCGAGAGCCGCCTGCATGTCCATGAAGTTGTACTTGAAGCCCGGCAAAACGATCTCGACCTGAGGCGAACCCCCCTCCGCGTAGCGGTTCCATGCCTGCTTCTCGAGGCCGTGGAAGCGCAGCGCCCGCAACGTCCTGGCGAGCTCGTCATCCTGGGTGACGAGCACGCCGCCCTCGGCGGTCGTCATGTTCTTGATCGGGTGGAAGGAGAACACCCCCAGGCGGTCGTAGCAGCCGACGTGGGTGCCCTTGTACCGGCAACCGACGCCGTGGGCCGCATCCTCGAACACCCACAGACCGTGCCTGCGCGCCACGTCGAGGATCGGGTCCATGTCGGCCGGCGCGCCCGCGTAGTGAACGGGGATGATGCCAACGGTCCTGGGGGTGACGGCGGCCTCGAGCCGGCTCTCGTCGATCTGCAAGGTCGCGCGGTGGATGTCCACGAAGACCGGCGTCGCCCTGGCCACCTCGATCATGTTCACCGTCGAGGCCCAGGTCATCGGCGTGGTAATGACTTCGTCGCCCGGCTTGACGCCCAGGGCGATCAAGCCGATGTGCTGGCCGGCGGTGGCCGAGGAGAGCGCCAGCGCGTGCGGGAAACCCGTGTAGGCGGCAAAGTCCTTCTCGAAGCGCTCGGCCTTGGGGCCGGTCGTGATCCAGCCCGAGCGCAATGTGTCGACGACCTCGTCGATCTCGAGCTGGCGGATGGTCGGCCGGGAGAAGGGGAGGAAGTCGCCTCGCTTTGCGAATCCGGTCCTCATCGCGGTGCGTGCTCCAGCGGGCCGACGGTGCAGGGGGCCGACCAGGCGACGGCGTCTCTCCCGGAGCGGCGGTTGCCCGCCGCCGGCTGCCCGAAACTCTGTCGCAACATCGCGAAATGATAGCACGCAGCAGGATGAGGTAGGGGCGCGGGGTCCGGGATCCGGGGACCGCCCACATCGCGAGGGCGTCGGGAATCGAGAACGACGCCACACGCTGCTTTTTGTCGAGCCCGACCCCGCAGTCCGACACACTGGTCTGAACCCGAGTGCTCGTGCTACAAGACGGGCACCATGGACGAGTCCACCCCGCTCTCCGGCGATCGCCGGGTGGTCCGGCTGGCAATCGTGCTGGGGGCGGCTTGCCTGGTGCTGCTGTTCTTCTGGCGCTTGGGTGAAGCGCCGCTGCTGGAGCCCGACGAGGGGAGGTACACCGAGATCCCCCGCGAGATGCTCACCAGCGGCGACCTGGTCACCCCGCGTCTGAACGGCGTTCTGTACTTCGAGAAACCGCCGCTGTACTACTGGCTCAACGCCGCGGCGATACGCGTGCTGGGCCTGACCGAGTTCGCCGCCAGGGTGTGGAGCGCGGTGTTCGGCCTGCTGGGCGTGCTCGTCACCTGGCGTCTCGGTGTCGAGGTCGGCGGCAGGAGGGCGGGTCTCGTCGCGGCGGCGGCGCTTGGCACGTTCCCACTCTACGTCGCGCTTGGCCGCCTGGCCACGCTGGACATGACGCTCACCTTCTTCCTGACCGTCACGCTGGCCTGCTTCTGGTTCGCCCACGGGGAAGGGGAGATGCGCCGAGCGCAACTCTGGTGGCACGTCGCGTTTCTGGCAGCGGCGCTGGCGGTGCTGACCAAGGGCATGATCGGGGTGGTGATCCCGGCGTCCATCGTCTTCCTCTATCTGTTGGCGACCGGGCGGTGGCGGGTGCTGGCCCGGGTGCCCTGGCTAACCGGGATTCCGCTGTTCCTCGCGGTTGCGGCGCCCTGGCATGTGCTGGCTGCGGCACGCAACCCCGACTTCCTTTGGTTCTACTTCGTTCATGAGCACGTGCTCCGCTTCGCCACGCCGATCGCCGAGCGGCAGGAGCCGCTCTGGTACTTCGCGGCTGTCCTGGTTCTCGGGTGCGCGCCGTGGTCCGGTCTGTTTCCCTCTGTGCTGCGCCTGGTGCGCTGGCGCGAACGGAGGAGCGCCCTGGCCGAGCACCCGGAGCCGACGTTTCTGCTGCTGTGGTCCGGTTTCGTCTTCGTGTTCTTCTCGGCCTCCCAGTCCAAGCTGATCCCGTACATCCTGCCCGCGCTGCCGCCCCTCGCGGTCATGGTCGGCCTGCTGATGGCGCGGCTCCGCGAAGGCGAACTGGGCGCATCGCGCCTGGAGACGGGGGGCATCGTGGTCGGAGGCGTCCTCACGGCCCTGGTCGGCGTGTTCTTCCTGTGGGCGGGGCTCGGGAGGGTCGACAGGCTGGGACTCGGCGGCCTGGTCTCGCCCGGGCTCGTGATCCCGGGTGGGCTGCTGGTGGCGGTGGCCGTCCTGCTAGTGCTGGCCGGTCTCGGGCGAATCTGGCGCCGGCGCTTGCTCGCGCTGTTTGTCGCCTCCTGTTGCATCGGTGCGGCGATCATGGCCGTGGTGCCGTTGGTGGGCCGCGAGCGCAGCAGCAAGGCGCTCGCCGACCAGTTGAGCGCCCAGCTGCGGGATGGCGACCTCGTCTTTGCCTACCGGTGCTACCCCGAAAGCCTCCCCGTGTACCTCGAGCGAGCGGTTGGCGTGGCTGCGTACCAGGGGGAGCTGGCGTTCGGGATCTCGCACCTCTCGAGTGAGGAGAGGCAGCTGCGCTTCCCGACTGCCGAGGAGTTCAAGGCCATCTGGGACTCCCAGAACCGCGTATACGCGGTGGCACCTCTCAACTGGTCCCGGCGAATGGCGACTGACGGCATCGCCGGCGCGCGTGTTCTGCTGGAGACGGAAGGGTACGCGCTGCTGTCGAACGAGCGGCGGTGAACGACAGGCGAGGGGCAAGAGCCAAGAGCTGAGAGTTAAGAGTTAGGAGGGGAAGGCCTTCCTCGAATTCTTCACTCTTCACTCTCAACTCTTCACTCGCCCTCGCACCGAGGGCGGAGCTTGTGCCGGAGAGTTCAATCACAAAGTCCTAGCTCACAGATGCTTAGGCCTGGTCCAGACCTTGACGTCGGGGGATCGCGAGTCTAGATTTGGTTTAGAGGGTTAAATACTAACGAGGTTAACTAAGTGTCCGAGAACGCCAGCTCCCAGCGGTCGCGACGTGAGTCCAACGAGGGCGGCGGCGGTCTGGCGAGGACCGATTCCTTCCACCTCTTCCGCTACAGCCACATCTTCGCTGCGGCGGTTCGCGAGGTTCTCGAGGTGCGCTTGCTCCGGGAGGCCACGGAGCTCCCGCTGACGCTTTCGCAGTTTCACCTTCTCAAGCTCATGGCGGTCAACGGCCAGCACCAGCTAGGGGAGGTAGCCGACTTCCTCGGTGTGAGCCCGCCGGCCGCCACCAAGAACATCGACAAGCTCGAACGCCTCGGTCTCGTGATCCGGATGCCATCCCCCGGCGACCGGAGGGCGATCCTCCTCTCCGTGAGCCCGAAAGGCCGACGCCTCGTGAGGGACTACGAGAGGCTCAAGACCGCGCGCGTGGCCCCGGTACTGGAGGGTTTCGAGCCCGAGGAGCTCGAGCAGTTCTCGCGGCTTCTGGAACGCTTCGCGGTGGCGCTGCTCGCTCTGAGCCCGGGCGGGGACGGCTTCTGCCTGCGCTGCGCCGCCTATCTCGCTGCTGGCTGTCCGGTGGGGGAGGTCCGCGGCGGATGTCCCTACGAGAAGATGCGTGGCGGCCGGCAGGTTCAGCTCGGTCGCGAGGAAGTCCCATGAACTCGTCTGGACGTGGTCAATGAAATACTGGCGAAAGCCCCTCGACTTCGGTGACGTCAAGGTCCCCCACGGTGAGGTCCGCATCCTCGTCGAGCGCTGCAAGGGTTGCGGGTTTTGCGTCGAGTACTGCCCCAAGGACGTGCTGGTCATGTCCGAGGAGTTCAACAAGAAAGGGTACCACCCGCCCAAGGTCGTGAAAGCTGGCGAGTGCGTCAACTGCAACCTTTGCGAGATGATCTGTCCGGACTTCGCGATCTTCAGTGTCGCGGTTTCGGACGGGGACGCGGCGGGAGCCGCTGGATCGTCGCCCGAAGCGGCAGGAGCCGACCCGCGTCCACCCGAGCGGGAGCTGAGGAGGGCATAACGTGAAAGCCGACCCTGCGGGTGTCTTGACAGGCGTCCACTACCTCGACGGCGACTTCGCCTGCGGCGAGGGGGCGATGGCCGCTGGGTGCCGCTTCGTCGCCGGATACCCGATCACCCCTTCCACCGAGGTCGTGGAGCGGATCTCCCGTCGTTTTCCCCTGATGGGGGGCACCTTTATCCAGATGGAAGACGAGCTCGGCAGCATGGCGGCGGTCGTGGGCGCTTCCTGGACCGGCACCAAGTCCATGACCGTTACCAGCGGCCCGGGATTCAGCTTGATGATGGAGAACATCGGCCTGGCGGCAATGATGGAGACGCCCTGCGTGGTGGTTAACGTACAGCGGGGCGGGCCGTCCACCGGGCTGCCCACCATGGTGGGACAGGCCGACATGATGCAGGCGCGCTGGGGCTCCCACGGCGATTACGAGGTCATTGCCCTCAGTCCGCAGTCGCCGCAGGAGACCTTTGACCTCATGATCAACGCCTTCAACCTGGCCGAGGTCTACCGCGTCCCGGTTCTCGTGATGATGGACGAGTGCGTCGGGCACATGACCGAAAAGGTGGTGATCCCCCCCGCGGAGGAGATCGAAATCGTACCTCGCACGCTCACCGGCCAGCCTCCGGAGTCGTATCTGCCCTATAAGGTTGACGGGAAGCCGGTGCCGGAGTTCGCCCGCGCCGGCGACGGCTACAGGTTCCACACCACGGGCTTGACGCACGACGAGCGGGGCTACCCGGTCATGAGCAAAGAGTGCCAGGAGAAGTGCGTCAGCCGCCTGCTCGACAAGGTCCGCCGGAACGTCGACAACATCGTGAGGCTCGAGGAGCGAGAGGTGGATGGAGCCGATGTGGTGGTGGTCGCCTACGGGATCACGGCCCGCGTGGCGCGCATTGGCGTCGAGCTGGCCAAGCTGCAGGGGGCGAAGGTTGGCTTCATCAGACTGATCACCGTCTGGCCCTTTCCCGACAGACGGATCCGTGCGGTGGCGGAGAAGGTGAGGGCGTTCGTGGTGCCGGAGATCAACTACGGGCAGATGGTCCTCGAGGTGGAGCGCTGCGCGGCCAAGGCGGGTGCCGACGCCGTCCTGGTCCCTCACCCTGGCGGCGGCGTCCACGACCCGAAGCGCATCTGCGAGGCCATTCTAGGAGCGGCAAAATGAGCACGCCGGCTGAGCATCCCGAGGTCCTTCCGGAAGAGCACCCTGTCGCACCGTACATCCGAACCGACCGCATGCCGCACATCTGGTGCCCCACATGTGGCATCGGCACGGTCGTGAAGTGCTTCGCGACTGCCCTGGCCGAGTCGGGGCTCGACCTGAACAAGGTGTCGGTCGTGTCCGGGATCGGCTGTACTGGCCGAGTGGCCGGCTACATGAAGCTGGACGGTTTCCACACCACCCACGGTCGGGCCATTCCCTTTGCGACTGGCCTCAAGCTAGGACGACCGGAGCTGCTCGTTACGGTGTTCTCGGGGGACGGCGACCTGGTGGGCATCGGCGGTAACCACTTCATCCACGCCGCGCGGCGCAACATGGACCTTCTGGTCATCCTCGTCAACAACTTCATCTACGGCATGACTGGCGGACAGAACGCGGCCACGACGCCACTCACGGCCAAAACTTCGACCATGCCGTACGGGAACTTCGAACGGGCCTTCAACCTGCCCCAACTCGCAGCGAGCTGCGGGGCCACCTACGTGGCACGCTGGACCTGTCTTCACATCCGGCGTCTCACCAAAGCGTTCGGCGAGGCCCTCAAGCGCAGGGGGTTCCGCTTCATCGAGGTGATCACCCCGTGCGCGACGCTCTACGCGCGCCTCAACAAGTTGGGGAGCGGGCTGGATCTGATGCGTTTCTACCACGACAACGCGGAGATCCGCCACGGTGCGGACACGCGCGAGGTGGGCATCGCCTTCCAAGACCGCATCGTCTGCGGCAAGTTCGTGGATGAGGAGCAGCCTTCCTTCCTGGAAATGATGCACGAGCACTACCGGAAGACCCTCGGCTCCAAATACGTGCCGACGCCACCGGAGGGGGGATGGCTCCATGAGTAGGACGGAGATCCGAATCACCGGCTTCGGTGGTCAAGGCGTCGTCCTCTCCGGTTTCATCATCGGCCGTGCCGTCGCCGTCCACGCCGGCAAGCACGCGACCATGATGCAGAGCTTCGGTCCGGAGGCGAGGGGTTCCGCGTGCAGCGCGACGGTGGCGGCTTCGGACGAGGAGGTCCTCTTTCCGTACATCGAACGGCCGGACATCTTCGTGGCCATGTCGGCCGACGGCTACGAAACATACCGCGACGACCTCAAGGAAGACGGGATCCTGATCTACGAGCGGGATCTCGTCCACCCGGTCAGCAAGGAGGGCCAGCGGGCCTTTGGCGTGCCGTCCACCCGCATCGCGGAGTCACTCGGGCGCTCGATCGTGCAGAACATCGTGATGCTCGGCTTCTTCGCCGCGGTGACCGGCATTGTCCCCCGCGAGGCGATGCGGGACGCGGTCCGCGCGTCGGTTCCCGCGGGCACCGAGGAGCTCAACCTTAAGGCTTTCGACGCCGGCTACGCGTACTTCGAGCAGGAGTACAAAGGAGCGAACCCAAGAGAGGAGGAGGAAACAGCGGCCGCCGCGGGACCGGCCGCCCACGCGTGATCGAACCAAAGCGACTTTTCCCTCGGAGGTGTGGCAGCATGGCGGACCGAGCAAAAGTGCCGGAAGGCACATCGCGACCGGTTGAGGACAGGAGGGCGCTGGTCATCGGCGGTGGCATCGCCGGCATCCAAGCCGCCCTAGACCTGGCGAACGCCCGCATCCGCGTAACGCTGGTGGAGAAGGGGCCGGCGCTGGGCGGTCGCATGGCCCAGCTCGACAAAACCTTCCCCACAATGGACTGCTCGATCTGAATCCTCGGCCCTAAGGCCATGGATGCCGGTCGGCATCCTCTGATCGAGGTGGTCACCAACGCGGAGGTCGTCGGGTGCGAGGGCGAGCCGGGAAGCTTCCACGTCCGCATCCGCAAGCGGCCGAGGTACGTTCGCGACGACCTGTGCGTGGCGTGCGGCCAGTGCTCGGACGTGTGTCCGATGGTGGGAGGCAACGAGTTCGATATGGGCCTAAAGGCCCGCAAGGCGATCTACCGCCCGTTCCCCCAGTCGGTCCCAGCGACCTACGTGATCGACCCCGAGACCTGCCTCAACTTCCTCGGCTTCCTCAGCGAGAAACAGCGTCGACGGCTGAAGAAGGTCCAGGATTTCAAGAACCGTGGCGAGGAAGTCCGGTCTGACGGCATCCTGGTGTGCGGCCACTGCAGCAAGGCCTGCGAGGTCGATGCGATCGATTTCGACATGGAAGCGGAGGCGATCGAGAGGGACATCGGGGCGGTCGTCGTGGCCGTCGGTTTTCAGGAGTTTGACGCCCGCAAGCTCGGAAACTACGGCTACGGGCGCTTGCCCAACGTCGTCACCAGCCTCGAGCTCGAGCGCATGCTCAACGCGTCCGGCGTCACCCAGGGGCACGTGGTGCGGCCCTCGGACATGCAGACTCCGAAAAGAATCGTCTTCGTGCAGTGCGTGGGCGCCCGTGGTGAGGGGGGGCGCCCCTATTGCAGTCGGTTCTGCTGCATGAACGCGGTCAAGGACTCGATGCTGGTGCGGCAGCACGACCCCGAGGTGGAGGAGGTGACGATCCTCTACACCGACTTGCGGGCGTTCGGCAAGGGTTTCGACGACTTTGTGGCGCGCTCGCGAGCCGAGCGGAGCGCAACTTATGTGCGGGGCCGGCCGGCCAAGATCGACCTCGCCCCGGAGGACGACACACTCGAGGTGTTCGTGGAGGACACGCTGGCCCACGAACAGCGGCGCATCCGGGCCGATCTCGTGGTGCTATCGGTGGCCGCGGCACCCAACGAGGGAGCGCAGGAGCTGGCTCGCACACTCGGCATCGAGACCGACCGGTACGGCTTCATCGCCCGGGCTGATCCAGCCATCTCGGCGGTGGAGACCAGCCGCGACGGGGTCTTCGTTGCGGGCAGCGCGGTGGGTCCGCAGGTGATCCCGGACTGCGTCGCCCTGGCATCGGCGGCAGCGGCTCGGGCGCAACTCTTCCTCACCGGCGCCCGGATCCAGGAGGAGCAGCGGCCGGTGCCGCCCCTGGACCTGTCCGGCCCGCCGCGAATCGGCGTCATGGTCTGCCACTGCGGCGTCAACATCGCTGGCGTCCTGGATGTGGAAGAGCTGGCTCGCTACGCAGCAACGATTCCGGACGTGGCCGTGGCCACGCACAACATGTTCGCCTGCTCGGCAACCGGGCAGGAAGAGCTCATGCGGCTCATTCGCGAACACAACCTGAATCGCATCGTCATCGCCGCGTGCACGCCGCGAACGCACGAGCCCATCTTCCGAGAGGCCTGCCTGCGCGTGGGCTTCAACCCGTACCTCCTGGAGATGGCGAACATCCGCGATCAGTGCTCCTGGGTGCACACGCGGCAACGGGGCGAGGCACAGGAGAAAGCACGAGCGCTCGTCCGAATGGCCGTTGCCCGCGCCCGGCACCTGGAGCCCCTGCAGCAGGGTGATGTGCCCATGACCCCGGCGGCCCTGGTCATCGGCGGCGGAATCGCCGGGATCCAGGCGGCCACCGACCTCGCGGTACAGGGCTTTCCCGTCACGCTGGTGGAGAAGACGGACCGCCTCGGCGGCCGCCTGGCCCATCCGAACCTCTGGCGCCTTTACCCGAGCCTCCGACCTGCCGCCGAGGTCCTGCAGGAGAAGCTTGAACGCCTGCACGCGAGTGGCGCGCGGGTGCTGCTCAGAACCGAAGTGAAGCAGATCACCGGCTTCGTCGGCAACTTCCAGGCGACATTGACGGGGCAATCCGAGGAGGCACTGAACGTGGGTGCCATCATCCTGGCCGTGGGCGCCGATCTTCACGATCCCCGGGGGGAGTTCGGCCACGGGCGGCTGCCAAATGTCCTCACCAGCTGGGAGTTGGAGCGCGCATTCTGCGAAAACGATGGCGAGATCAAGGTGGAGAGCCGACGTCCGGCTGCCGCCGCCTTCATCCTCTGCGTCGGATCACGCGAACCGGAAGGGTTCACGGGCTGCTCCCGCTACTGTTGCCCCACCGCCATCAAGCAGGCGATGGAGCTGAGCCGGCAGGGGGCCGACACCACCGTCTTCTACCGCGACATCCGAACGATCTCCACCGGGGCGGAGGAGATGTACCGCGAGGCGCGCGGCATGGGCGTGCTGTTCGTCCGCATCCCGCCCGATCGCAAGCCGGAAGTGGTGGGTGCCGAGCGCGCCGAGGCCGTGCGTTGCTACGACGAACTGCTGGGACGGACCCTGGAGGTTGCAACAGACCTGGTTGTGCTCAGTGTCGGCATGCGGCCGCTGCAGCCGGAGACCGCGCGGTTCCACGACATGCTCAAGGCCAGTCTGGGGCTGGACGGGTTCTTCCTCGAGCGGCACCCGGAGCTCGCGCCGGTGGAGACGGCGGTGGAGGGGGTGCTCCTGGCTGGCACCGTCCAGGGGCCGAAGGACATCGTCGACAGCGTGGCGCAAGCCTCAGCGGCGGCGGCCAAGGCTTCCGTCTTCCTTGCCCACGACCGCGTGAAGCTTGATCCCGCCGTGGCGGTGGTGGATGAGGTCCGCTGCCGCGGCTGCGGCGGCTGCGTCGAGATCTGCCAGTTCCACGCGCCGGAGCTCGTCGAGCTGACCGACGGGAGCGCCGTGTGTCGCATCAACGCCTCCCTGTGCAAGGGATGCGGGACGTGCGCGAGCTGGTGTCCCTCGGGCGCGATCGCGGCCAGGCACTTCACGGACCGGCAGGTGTTTGCAGCCATCGACGCCTTCTTCGGGGAGGAGGCTGTCCTGTGAGCAAGGGGGCGAAGGTCGGGCGCTCCAAGCGTGCCGGAGCGGGGCCTCAGGCCCCGTGGAACCCGAGCATCGTGGTCTTCGCCTGCAACTGGTGCTCCTACGCAGGGGCCGACACCGCCGGTGTGTCGCGCATCCAGCACCAACCACACTTCCGGATGATCCGGGTCATGTGCTCCGGCCGGATCCAGCCAGGCTTCGTGCTGAGAGCGTTCGAGAGGGGGGCGGACGGCGTGCTGGTGTCGGGTTGCCACCTCGGCGACTGTCACTACGTCTTCGGCAACGAGCGCGCCGTCGAGCAGTTCGAGAGAACGATGAACATGGTCAAGCTTCTGGGCCTTGAGTCGGGACGCCTGCGGCTCGAGTGGGTCAGCGCGGCCGAGGGAGCCCGCTTCGCGCAGGTTATCAACGAGTTCACCGACCAGGTCCGGGCACTGGGGCCGAGCCCCTTCGCGCGGCTCGGGGCCCGCGTGGCCCCGAGCCCCGAGCCTGAAGCTTCTGCGCTTGAGCAGGGCGCCACGACGGGAGCCTGAGTGATGGTGGAGCTGGCGGAAGCTGCCAAGAAGGCGCGTACGTGGGCCTGCTACGACTGTGGCAAGTGCACCGCCTCGTGCCCGGTGGCGCGGGTCGGGGGCGACACCACCCCGCGGCGACACGTGTTGGGCACCAACGCGGGCGGCGACGGTGTCCTCTCCGACGGGACGCTGTTTAGCTGCCTGACGTGCGGCCTCTGTGAGACCCGCTGCCCGGTGCAGGTGAGCTACACGGCGCTGGTGCGGACGCTTCGGGAACTCGCGTTCCGGGAGGGAGTGGAGCCTGAATGCCCTCACGGCGGTGCGTTGCAGTCGGTGATGCGGATGATGGCGAGGGGGGGAACGCAACAGGACCGCCTGGGCTGGCTGGGCCAGGAGCTCAAGACGGAGAAGAACAAGGGCGCGGTGTTCTACTGGACCGGTTGCACGATGTACTACGACGCCTTCTTCTCCGACCTACAGGTGACGACCCTCAACGGCAGCCGGGCCGCGGTGCGGCTCCTTAACGCCCTTGGGATCACTCCAGTGGTGTCGCCGGAGGAACGCTGCTGCGGCCACGACTTGCTGTGGAACGGCGACCGCACAAGCTTCGAGATGCTGGCCAGGCATAACGTGCGGCTCGTCGCCGAGAGTGGAGCCGAGCTGCTGGTTACGTCCTGCGCCGAGTGCCTACGCACCTGGAGGCTCGACTACACGCCCTACCTCGAAGGCAAGCCGCCAAGAATCCTGCACATCAGCGAGTTCCTTGCCGAACACCTGGGCGAGCTGAAGCTCCGGGGCGATGGCTCGCGGCGCGTCACTCTCCAGGACCCCTGCCGGCTCGGCCGTCACCTCGGAGTCTTCGACCCCCCACGACAGGTGCTGGCCGGAGTCCCGGGGATCGAGTTGCGCGAGATGCGGCACGCACGACAGGCGGCCTTGTGCTGCGCGGGAGGAACCTGGTCGAACTGCGACCGCTACGCCAAGCGCCTCCAAGTTGAGCGGCTGCACGAGGCGCGCGCCACGGGGGCGGAGCTGCTCGTCACCACCTGCCCCAAGTGCCAGATCCATCTGCGCTGTGCAATGCACGACCCCAGGCGTGGGGACGAGATCGAGATCGCCATGCGCGACCTCGGCGAGGTGGTGGCCGGGGCGCTTGCATGAAGGCCGATGTCAGGAGAAGCAACATGAGGTGGAGGTCAAGATGACGACGACCCATTCGAACGACGGTGAGCTGCGGATCGGGGTGTTTGTGTGCGACTGCGGGCTGAACATTGCCGGCACCGTGGACTGCGCGGCGGTGGCGGCGCACGCGGCCACACTGCCGGATGTGGTCTGCGTCGTGCGCAACAAGTACACGTGCGCCGATCCCGGGCAGAACGAGATCAAGAACGCGGTTCGCGAGCAGCGCCTGAACCGCGTCGTGGTCGCCTCGTGCACCCCGCGGCAGCACGAGCCGACATTTCGGCAGTGCGTGCTTGGGGCCGGCCTCAACCCCTACCTTATGGAGATGGCCAACCTGCGCGAACACTGCTCCTGGGTCCACCCAGGGGACCGCGAAGGCGCCACCCGCAAGGCGAAGGACCTGGTGGCGAGCGCGGTGGCCAGGGCGCGGTTCCTGCAGCCGCAGGAGGAGCTCGCCGTGCCGGTCACCAAGAGGGTGCTGGTCATCGGCGGCGGGGTGACCGGGATCGAGGCCGCCCTGCAGTTGGCCGACGCCGGGCACAAGGTCACGCTCGTGGAGAAGCAGGCGTCTATTGGTGGGATCATGGCACAGCTCGACAAGAACTACCCCACCATGGACTGCTCGATATGAATCCTGGGGCCAAAGGCCATCGATGCCGGTCGGCATCGTAATATCGAGCTCCTCACCTTCAGCGAAGTCGAAGCGGTTTCCGGTTTCATCGGGAACTTCACGGCGACGATTCGCAGGAAGGCGCGCTACGTCGATCCGAGTTTGTGCAACGCGTGTGGCGACTGCGCCAAGGTGTGCCCGGTGGTCAGACCGGACGAGTTCCAGATGGGGCTCTCCTCCCGGAAGGCGATCTACATCCAGTTTCCCCAGGCGGTACCTTGTTCCTACATCCTCAACATGGACGATTGCCTGGGCAACAACCCCATCGCGTGTGGGAAGTGCGCCGACGCCTGCGACAAGCGCGCCATCAACTACGACGATCGCGACCAGATCATCACTCGCGAGGTGGGCGCGGTCGTCGTCGCTATCGGTTTGGACGTCTACGATCCCACCGAGCTGGACGAGTACGGCTACACCCGTTTCGAAAACGTCATCTCCTCGATGGAGTTCGAACGGCTCATCTGCGCCGGTGGCCCGACCGGCGGGCACTTCGTACGTCCCAGCGATCAGGAGCGCCCGACGCGAATCGGCTTCATCCAATGTGTGGGCTCGCGCAACCCGAAAGTTGGTCGGCCTTACTGCTCCAACATTTGCTGCATGAATACGATCAAGGACACGCTGCTGCTTGCCGACCACTACCCCGATGTCGCGAACGTCGTTTTCTATCAGGACATCCGCGCCGTCGGCAAATCGTTCGAGGACATGTTCCAGCGCTCCAAGGAGGCGGGGACACGCTACGTCCGCGGGCTGCCGGGCGAAATCGAGGAGGACCCCGAGACGCGCAACCTCGTAGTCACGGTTGAGAACACGACATCTGGCAAGCTCGAACGGCACGAGCTGGAGATGGTGGTGCTTTCGGTGGGCGTGCAGCCGGCCAAGGACATGTCCAGGATTGCGAGCATGCTTACCCTCTCCAGGACCTCCGACGGGTTCTTCATGGAGTCGCACCCCAAGCTCAAGCCGGTGGACGCGCCGACCCGGGGCGTCTTCCTCGCGGGTTTCTGCGAGTCGCCCAAGGACATCAAGGACTCGGTGTGTCAGGCGGGGGCGGCGGCCTCCCGCGCCGGCGCCCTGCTCAATGCGGGACAGATCACCATCGAGGCGATCACCAGCCGGGTGGACGAGGTGGCCTGCACCAGGTGTGGTGTGTGTGCCAAGGTCTGCCCCTACGGCGCAATCGTGTGGAAGAAGGGCGAGGTGGCGTCGGTGGTGGAGGCTGCCTGTGCGGGGTGCGGGTCATGCAGCGCGTCATGCCAGTTCGGCGCCATCACCATGCGCCACTTCACAGACGAGCAAATCCTCGCTCAGGTGCATGCCGTCCTCGCCGAGGACCCACAGGACAAGGTCTTCGCGTTCGCCTGCAACTGGTGCTCCTACGCTGGTGGCGACATGGCCGGGATCTCGCGCATGACCTACCCGGCTAGCAACCGTGTGGTGCGGACCATGTGCTCGGCACGCGTCTCGGAGGAGATGGTGCTGGAGGCGTTCCGCTGCGGCGCCCCCGTGGTCCTGGTCTCCGGGTGTCATTTTGCCGATTGCCATTACATCAACGCCAACCGCCAGACCGTCCAGCGTGTCCACAAGCTGTGGGACAAGCTTGAAAAAGCGGGGGTGCGACCAGAGCGACTGCAGCTCGAGTGGATCTCGGCCGCGGAAGGGCAGAAGTTCGCCAAGGTCATGCGCCAGTTGGAGGAGTTGCGCGGTACTGTTACCCGGGACGAAATCGAGCACGCGAGGGAGGCGCTCAAGGCAAAGCCGGGGAAGAGACCCGGGGTCCGAGCTGCCGAGCCGGTGGTCGAGGCACCAGCGGCCCAGACGTGAGGCGGCCACACGCATTTCGGTCGCGGCGGTCGCCCTGGAGGGGAGGATGGCGGAGACGACGATCGAAACGTTTCGCTGCATGATGTGCGGGCACGAGTACCAGGAGCCCGTGGTCAAGTGTGAGGACAAGGAGCGCTCCTGCCCCAAGTGCCGCTCGAACAGCATTCGCCACCTCAAGAAGAGGGTGACCAAGGAGGACTAGGTCCAATGGCCGGCCCATCGATGGGGACGGACGGGGTCGTGCGGGTGGATTTCCGCTTCCGGCGGGAGCTCGCCAAGAAGGTCGAGGGGAACCTGGCCAGCTTCTGCTACCAGTGCGGGGCCTGCGTGGGCGACTGTCCGGCGGCAACCTACAGTGATACGTTCAACCCCCGCGAGATCATGCTCAAGGTTCTTTACGGTCTCGGGGATGAGCTGCTTGGGCCTGATTCCGTCCTCTGGCAGTGCACCAACTGTTATAGCTGTCACGAGCGCTGCCCCCAGCAGGTCAAGCCGGTGGAAGTGATCATTTCCCTGAAGAACATGCTGGCGGACCGCGGGATCGTCCCGGCTGCCGTGGACCGGGTCATCAAAACGTTCGAGACCACCGGGCGGACGACGCCGGCCAACCCGGCGGTGGACCGAATGCGCGAGCAGTTCGGGCTCTCGCCCCTCCTGGCCGTTCCAGTGGATGAGATCCAGGCCGTCATAGCGCCCGACTCGAGCACTTCTGACTTCGGGGCGCCGCGTCGCGAGACCGTGCGGCCCCTTGCCGGGAAGAGCGACAAGCGCTTCGGGTTCTTTCCCGGGTGTCTGATCCCCGCGCGTCACCCGGCTATGGAGTTCGCCATCCGCCATGCGCTTACCGCCCTGGGCATCGAGATCGTGGACCTGCCGGGCACCTCGTGCTGCCCGGATCCCATCTACTTCAAATCCAAGGACAAGGTTGCCTGGCTGGCGGTCGCGGCCCGTAACCTTTCCCTTGCGGAGGATCTGGGGGTGGACGTCTTCACCAACTGCTCGGGTTGCACGGCCACCCTGTCGGAGAGCGTTCACCTGCTCGAGGACGAGACACTCCGGGCGAGAGTGAACGAGCGGTTGCGCCGGATCGGGAGAGAGTACCGCGGGACCGGCAGGGTGAGACACATCGCCACACTGCTGCGGGACGTCGTGGGGTACGAAGCGGTGCGCGCTTCGGTTGTTCGTCCTCTCACCGGCTTGAAGGTGGCCATTCACTATGGGTGCCACCTGCTCAAACCCAGCCGCATCATGCAGGTCGACGACCCCAACGACCCGACCATCCTGGAGAACCTGGTGACCGCGCTGGGGGCCACCCCGGTGCGCCACCGCAACTGGTACCTGTGCTGCGGCAAAGCTTGCCAGACCGAGGAGATCCCAGCAAACATGATGCACGACCTCCTTCGGGCCGTACACGCCGAGCACGCGGACATCCTGTGCCTGATCTGCCCCACCTGCTTCGGCCAGTTCGACCACGGGCAGATGAAGGTCTCCCAGCAGTTCGGTGAGGACTACCACACGCCACCGGTGTACTACTTCCAGCTTCTCGCCTTCGCACAGGGCGTCCCCTACGAGAGACTCGGCTTCGAGCGACAGAGGTTCAAGCCGGAGAGCCTCCTCCGTTTCGAGACGGCTCCGAATCCGTCCGGATAGCCGGTGTAGCCTGCGGTGGGGGCCGACGGGGAAAGAGGGGGTGAGACATGGAGAGGACGGTGACGCTGCAGGATGGGGGCCAGGTCGTCATCCGGCGTATGCGGCCCGATGACGGCGAGCGCTCGTTTGCCTTCTTTGCCGCCCTGCCAGCGGAGGACAGAAAATACCTGCGCACCGACGTGACCCGGCACGACGTAGTGGAACGAAGGGTGAAGGAGTTGGACAGCGGTCGGGTTGAGCGGCTTGTGGCGGTCGTGGGCGACCGGATCGTGGCCGATGGCTCCCTCGAGCTTGTGGGCCACGGCTGGGGGGACGGCGTCGCCGAGGTCCGTCTCATCGTGGCGCAACCCTACCAGCGGCGGGGTCTCGGCACCCTCATGGCGCGCGAGCTCTTCTTCCTCGCCGCACACCACAAGGTGGAGCGCGTCGTGGTCAGAATGATGCGGCCACAGAGCGGAGCCATCAGAATCTTCCGCAAGCTCGGCTTCGACGAGGAGTTCCTCATCCCCGAGCACGTGCGGGATCAGTCAGGCTCATGGCAGGACATGATAATCATGCGCTGCAACCTCGAGGCGATGTGGCGAGAGCTCGAGGCCCTTGTCGAGGAAACCGACATGAAACGCCAGATTGAGGAGCGCACAGGCCTCGGCTGATTCGTGGTTGGCATGCCCTGTGGGGCGCCCGCGAGCGACATCCCGGGTGGTGAGCGGACCATCCCCCAGAACGTGGGCGAGTGTGCTGCAACCGGCATTTCCATGGCATCCCTAGGGCAGCATGCGTTGGAGCACGAGATCACGAGTTCGCGCCTGAAAGCGGAGACTTCTCTAAGGTGTCCCTTGCGCAGGGCCCTTGCCCGAGAACCGCCTTCTCGAAGGCGCGTGGCGCAGTTTTTTGTAGTGAACGTGAAGAAAGTGAGCGCTTGCCGAGGGCGGGCGCTGCAGCGAGAAACGGCCGCCCTCCTCCTTAGCCCCCTATGGTCGGTGAGTAGTCGGCCACCAGCTCCGCCATCGCCTCCCAGAGATGGGAAACGTCGTTCGACATGACAAGGAGATTGCGCTTGATCCCGTGAATGTCCTTGACGTGGCCTTTCAGGACGGCCTCGTCGCGGAAACCGAGTTTCTCGAGGGCTCGTTTGGCCGCGATCTGGTTTTCGACCACGTGGACGATCATCTTCTCGAGTCCGAGGCCGATGGCGTGCCTGACGAGCACCCGACCCAGTGCAGTTCCTAGCCCCTTGTGCTGGAAGGGGCGTGCGACCGCGATGCGGATCTCGGCAACGTGCTTCGTCCAGCCGTGGCGGCTCCGGTAGAGCGTGGCGTTGCCTACCACGGTGCCCTCGTGCTCGGCGACCACGGGAATGACCGTGTCGTAATCGATGCTGCGGACAAAACGCTCGAGCCAGTCCCGTGAGGTCACGTCGTTTCGAAGGTACTGCCGGTCCTCCTCGGGGAGAGCGCCGAAGAACTCGAACACGGCCTCACCGTCCTCGAGCTCCATCGATCGGATCACAACACGAGTGCCCTCCTGCAGCGACACCAACTGGGGAAACCCTTCAAGCTTCATGTCCGCCTCCCATGGGCAGAGCCCCCTAGCACCCTTCGCGGCTGTCGGCCTTCTACTCCTGTTGCCATCCGCCCTGCCAGTCAGTAGGTTGCAGCTCGCGCCTACTCACCCTCGACGCATGGTTGTCGGCGCCTCAAGCTCCGAGGTCGAGAGGATTTGCCGTCCGTACTCGTACCCCTTGCGGAAGGCGCGCAGGTTGAGGTCCTCGGTGCCGCGGGGAACCGAGGTCTTGACGGCCTTCTCCACGGCCTCGGAAGAAACCAACCCGGTGACGCCGGTAAAGAAGCCGGTCATCACGATGTTGAGCACCAGCCTCCTGCCCAGCTCCTCGGCGAGGCGGGTGGCCGGGATGCCGAACGCCTTCACTCCCGCGGGGAGCCTGTCGTCCACCTTGATCAGCTCGTTCTCGTAAAGGAGCACCCCACCCGGCTTGAGCTGCGGCGCGAACTGGGTGTAGGCGTCGGGGGACATCACGATGAGCACGTCGGGGTTCTTCACGTAGGGGTAGCCGATCGCCTCGTCGGCCACCGAGACCTGGGCGCTGCAGGCGCTGCCGCGCGCCTCGGGGCCGAAGGCCTGGATCAGCGTCGCGTGCTTGCCGTCGAAGATCGAAGCGGCCTTGCCGATGATCATCCCGCAGAGGATGACGCCCTGGCCGCCGAGGCCCCCCACCCGGATCTCAGTCTTGTCCATGCGACACCCCGTACGGGACGTACTTCTCGCCGAAGTGCTGTGAGTAGTGCTCGTTCATCGCGTCGAGCCAGGTCGGGCGCTCGCGGTCCACGAACTTGCCCACGGTGATGTCGCCCTGGAACGTGAGCCCGACGTCCTTGGTGTCGGCACCGTTGACGATCTTGCTCTTCTCCTTGTAGTACTTGAGCTGATCCACGCCGTCGCCGAGCCGGTTGCGGCGGGAGTACAGAGTCGGGCAGGGCGCCAGCGCCTCGATAAACACGAAGCCCTTCTTGCGCAGCCCTTCGAGCATCGCCTTGGCGAGCTGCTTGACGTGGTAGACGGTCCAGCGCGCCACGTACACCGCGCCGCAGGCATCCGCTAGGAACGGAAGGTTGAACGGGTTTTCGAAGTTCCCGTA
>Ga0256868_10000165_pt1 | contig 39296 bp, 43 predicted proteins | sample RVTome_13_FD_187341 | JGI IMG/M metagenome (GOLD analysis project Ga0256868, IMG submission 187341) | Soil microbial communities from uranium-contaminated site in the Upper Colorado River Basin, Wyoming, United States - RVT92D227 HiSeq ...
TGGGAGGGTGTTGTTCTTAACCCCCCCCCTTGGCGAGCACTTAGCGGCCTGAGTGCTTGCCTGACGCCTCTTATCCTCAGAGGGGGGATCCTTGGCGTGTGAAGCAATCCCTTCCTTCACTACCTCGTAGGTGAGATCGCTTTGTCGCCGCCCCTTCATGGCTCTTAGTGCCTTAGTTTACCTTCACAATGACTAAGAGAGTAATTCAACGAATCGGGCGACTGCCCTATTCAAAATAGTCACATCTCCTTCCTAGTACCATTTTCTGCCTGAGATAGTACCAAAACAGTACCATCTGGTGATGGCATCCACGTTCATTTGAATATAGACTGGCAGGGAATGAGAAACGCCCTCAGTGGTGCGAGTTCTTGTTACAGAAGGAGGTGCAAACAGACATATGAGGAAGACAGCACTAACGTTAGCGGTAGCTATCCTGTTAATCTCCTCGTTCCCGGCAATCGTTTTCGCCACTCCATCGGATAATCCAGTCCCTATCTCAGACTTCTCACCAGAGCGAATTCTGGTCAAGTTCAAGCCCGGTACCAGCCTGCCCGAAGCGGCTGAAATTCATCGCCAGTTGGGCGGGCAGGTCAGGGAGAGTATCCCGGGCATCGGGGTCCAGGTGGTAACGGTGCCCAAGGGACAGGCCAAGGAAAAGGTGAAAGCCTATTCTTCAAATCCCAGGGTAGCGTATGCCGAGCCTGACTTTGTGGTTGAAGCCGTGGGCAGTCCCGATGACCCATGGTTCGTAAAGCAGTGGGGTATGGTCAAGGTCCAGGCGCCGGAGGCGTGGGAAGTGACCACTGGTAGCAGCATCGATATCGCCATCCTGGATACTGGGATTGATTTGGACCATCCAGATCTCGCAAGTAAGATTGCAGGTAATATCAACTTCAGCGACAGCGGCACCGTGGATGACGTCCACGGTCATGGGACGCATGTTGCCGGCATAGCCGCCGCCAGCACCAATAACGGCATCGGCGTGGCTGGACTGGGTTACGCTGCAACCATAATGAATGTCAAGGTTATGGGCGATACCGGCAGCGGAGCTTATAGCTGGATAGCTTCAGGGATTGTTTGGGCCGCCGACAACGGAGCCGAGGTGATTAACATGAGTCTGGGCGGTTCATCTGCCTCCCAGGTCTTGGAAGATGCCGTCCACTACGCATGGAGCAAGGGAGTGGTGGTGGTGGCTGCCGCAGGCAACAGTGGCAGTGACTCGCCTCTCTATCCTGCGTATTATGCTAACTGCATAGCAGTGGCAGCTACTGACCCTAATGACGCCAGGGCATCATGGTCTAACTATGGAGACTGGGTAGACGTCGGTGCCCCTGGGGTGAATATTTACTCCACGATCAGAAACAATGCCTACGGTTACATGAACGGCACATCCATGGCTACGCCGCATGTGGCTGGCCTGGCGGCATTGGTCTTTACGACCGTCAGCGATGTCAACGGCAACGGATTTCTCAATGATGAGGTCCGTTCCCGCATTGAGTCTACGTGCGATGACATTGGAGTATCGGGCATTGGCTATGGGAGGATAAATGCTGCACGGGCAGTGGGCGATGTTCAGCCTCTGCTGCCAGGCATAATATCTGGTCAGGTAACAGATGCTGAAGATGGGTCAGCCGCAGCCGGTGTAACAGTGACCGATGGCACCAGGGCAGTCCAGACCGATGCCGCCGGGCAATACGCTATTAACGATGTCCCGCAAGGGAGTTACCAGGTAGTAGCCAGTAAGGAAGGCTATGAGACTGTGTCCTTGACAGTAAATGTCCTCTCGGAAACCACTGCTGTAGCCAATTTCTCTTTGAATGAGATTGTCATTCTCGGCAGCATCACTGGCTCAGTAACCGACGCCGAAGATGGATTGCCCATAGTGGGCGTGACAGTGAGCGACGGCAGTAGGACAGTCCTTAGCGACGCTTCCGGGCAATACACTATTAGCGATGTCCCGCCGGGGACTTACGAGGTAGTGGCGGGCAAGGAAGGCTATGAAAGCTCATCCTTGACGGTGACTGTTTTGGAAGAGGCTACCTCTGCAGCCGATTTCTCGTTGAGCCAGATCGTCGTTTTCGGCAGCATCACCGGCTCAGTAACCGAGGCCGAAGATGGATTGCCCATAGTCGGCGCGACGGTGAGCGACGGCAGTAGGATAGCCCTTACCGACGCTTCCGGGCAATACACTATTTATGATGTCCCGCCGGGGACCTATCAAGTGACCGCGAGCAAATCGGGCTACTACAGCTCGTCCTCAAGCGTGACTGTGCTGGCAGGAGCCACTGCTCTAGCCAATTTCTCCCTGAGCGAGATCATCGTTCCCGGCAGCATCAGTGGTACGGTAACCAGTGCCAAAGACGGGTCGCCCATAGTGGGTGCGACAGTGACCGATGGCACCAGGACGACCAGTACGGATGCCATGGGCAAATATACTATTGCCAGTGTGCCGCCAGACACCTATCAAGTGACCGCGAGCAAATCGGGCTACTACAGCTCGTCCTCAAGCGTGACTGTGCTGGCAGGAACCACTGCTGTAGCTAATTTCTCCCTGAGCGAGATCATTGTTCCTGGCAGCGTCAGTGGTACAGTGACCAGCGCTAAAGACGGGTCGCCCCTGGTCGGTGCGACAGTGACAGATGGCACCAGGACGACCACTACGGATGCCATGGGCAGATATACTATCGCCAATATGCCGCCAGGCACTTACCAGGTTACCGCGAGCAAATCAGGTTACCACAGCTCATCCTCAAGTGTGACTGTGCTGGCAGGAACCACTGCTGTAGCCAGTTTCTCACTGACCGAGGTCCCCGGCGCTATTACTGGAACGGTGACGAGCGCCAAGGACGGGTCGCCCATAGTCGGAGCGACAGTGACCGATGGCACCGGGACGACCACTACGGATGCAACGGGCAGATATACTATTGCCAATGTGCCGCCAGGCACTTACCAGGTTACCGCCAGCAAGGAAGGCTACGTAAGTGTCACGTCAGCTGTGACGGTAGTGTCGGGCGGAGCTGTGATGACCAACTTTTCCCTGAGCCCGAGGACACCTGCCATGTGGGTAGATAGCATCAGCTTCACCAAAAGTGGTAAAAACCTGTTCATCCAGGTCAGGGTAATGACTGCCGGCGGCGTTCTCTCTGGAGCGAAGGTTGGTCTTACTCTGGAATGTTCCAGCGGCGAGGTGTGGAGCTTCACTGGCACCACGGACACCGCTGGCGTGGTTAAATTCAAACTGGGCAAGGCGCCTGTCGGCAATTATCTGGTTGCCGTAAACAGTCTGACATGCAGTGGATTTGTCTGGGATATCAGCAAGGGAATTACGGCAACTGGCTATGCACTGAGCGGTTGAGATAACGCAACAAAGACGCAAAAGGCAAGGAGGTTTCCCCTCCTCGCCTTTTTGTATCCACTGCCAGCTCAGAGTATTCTGAGCAACGCGCTGGCTCAACGTAGCTAACGGCAAATCATCTCGCTATAGTGGATGCTCCACAAGGCGCCGCCGTGCCTATGGGCGGGGTCACAGACACATTTGCCGGTCACCGTAACCGCCTATCATTCCCATCCTGAAATGACTTCCCCGTACTTTTCTCCTATGACCATTTTCTAGTCAAATTGATACTTCTGGGTGATTGTGCGGTTAGCTAGAGTGAGTTATCTTTAAGATGAGTCAATTAGAGAAGAGATCGGAAAAGACATGGTAAATGGCGAACATATGAGTGACTTGCTGACGGTGAGGGAAGTGGCCCGGCTCCTCCACGTCCATCCTAACACCTTGAGGCGGTGGAGTAACGATGGAAGAATAAAGGCTTACCGCATCACCGCCCGGGGTGACCGCAGATTCAAACGCGAGGAAATCGAGCGTTTCCTTGCGGAGCTCAGTGAAGTCAAGGACACCGTCGGCAGCCTCCGCTGAAACAACAAAGACCGCATGACAGTCACCAACCTCCTTTGTTGAGATGAGATAAGGGGAGGGGGAAACCCCTCCCCCACGAGAACCCCTCTGTGTCTGTTGACTGCCCCAGACATCTTCCTAACGAACCATGCCCCGTGGCTTCTGCCCATCGGTGATGAACTCGATGGCGCCATCCTTATCTATGCGATAAACGTTGCCCTCACCTAGCCTGTCAATCAGTCTCTCTAATACCTCAGGGCTGGGATGGCCAAAGGACTTGTCTGCCTCCCACTGAAGATACCGTCATCTCGAGGGATAACCGCGGCCAGAGATTTCGAGCTGGTGGATGTCTCGCAGCCATTTCAAGGCCCTCTTTTGCTTTTCGTTCAGTACGCAATGGATCACATTAGGCATGTCCGCAACTTCGTACGTTGGGGGCTTAGCAAAATCGCAGGATTACTACCTCTTGCCCTTGATCCTGGCGTAGATTGCTACAAAGATGAGCGCTAGGGCCATGCCGATAAAAAAACCTATCCAGGAGGGAAACCCGTACCAGCCGGTGAACTCCCCGCCAAGTGCAGCTAGAACTGAGCCAACTATACCGATTACGAGGGTCATGGCCCAACCCATATTTCCTTTAGCCGGGTGGGTCGCCTTTGCTATGATGCCAATTGCGGCGCCTAATAATACGTGCCAGAACCAACTCATGCTCTTATCCCATCAATTTTGGGGTTTTTGTGACGGTTCTCCTCACTTCTCGGTCTGTGAACTTCGCCCTGCGCCATCAGTCGGTCCGTCAGCCTGGGCTTATCTCAGTTAACATGTGTTTGGAATGTTACCGAAACTATAAGATCGGGACACTCAACAATGTGTCAATATCGCCGCCGGGGAATCAATAAGTTGTCAACAGAAACGAAAAGGCGCCCGATAGCGAGCGCCACCCGACCTGAAGATATAAGGCTAGATTCACAGGATATTGAAACGATATCCCACGCCGCTAATGTTCTCGATCATCCGTTGATTCTCCTCGTGCAGCATCAGTTTGTTCCGCAGCCTGTTTACGAAGACGTGTAGATACCGCAGTTCGTCGCGATACTCGCTGCCCCAGATACGATTCAGCAAGTAGGTGTGGGTAAGTACCTTGCCATTATGCAGAGCCAGTTCCTGGAGGAGATTGAACTCCGTCGGCGTCAGTTTGATTTCTTCTCCGGCAACGGTCACCCGTCTGTCCAAGCAGTTAATCTCCAGCTTACCACTCACCACTTGGGAACTTGATGGAGCAGGAAAGGTCATCTGACTACGCCTTAGCGCCGCCCTCACCCTGGCAACCAGTTCCTGTGTGGAAAAAGGTTTTGTAACATAGTCATCGGCGCATGCCTCAAGTGCTTTCACTTTCTCCTCCACATTAGTTTTTGCAGTTAGTATTATGATAGGTAACGTGGAGAAGTTGCGGATATGCCTGCATGTGGTGATACCGTCGATACCGGGCAGCATCAGGTCAAGCACTAACAAATCAAACTGCTCACGCTCCATTTCCTGTATTGCGGCCTCACCGGTTTCAGCTGTGATAACATGAAAGCCCTCAATCTCCAGTACCCGCCTGATAAGCCGGAGGATCTCCACATCGTCATCAACGACGAGGATTCTGGTTGTCTTTGGCGACATTTCTGCTGTTCTCCTGATCCCCCAACGGTAGGGTGAAAATGAATCGGCTCCCCTCCCCAGGTCGACTTTCCGCCCAGATGCGGCCTTTGTGAGCCTCTACCAGCGCTTTGCAGATGGAGAGCCCCAGGCCTAGCCCCTTGGCCGACACTCCAGCTTGCGGTTCTATACGGTACATACGGTCGAAGATACGCTCCAGCTCGTGTTCAGGTATGCCTGGGCCGCGATCGGTCACGCTGAAAACAACATCTCCGTCATGCAGGCGCGCTGATACTGTTACGGCTTTGCCATTGGCCGCGTATTTGATGGCGTTCTCCAACAAGTTATCGAGCACCTGCCGGATACGGGTGACATCCATACGAACCGGCGGCAACCCCTCCGCTGGCACATCCACTTCAAAGCTGCAATCTGGAGCCCTCAACCTGGCCTCTGCCACTGCTTGCCGTATCAGCGCGGCAGGATTGGCGGGGTCCATTTCCAGTTCCAGCAGTCCCGCGTCCGCACGGGACATATCCAGCAGCTGATCCACCAGATAGGTGAGGCGGCTCGTTGCCTTGTCAATAGACACCAGCGATTGAATCTTTTCATCGCTTGTGAGTTTCTCATCATAGTCCACCAGCATCGTCGCATAACCCTTAATCGTTGCCAGAGGTGTGCGAAGTTCGTGAGACACCATGGAAAGCAGGTCGCTCTTAAGCTTGTTCAGTTCCTCATATTTCTTGCGCTCGGCGGTTTCTGCTATGAGCTCTTTGCTCTTGGACATGACCCGGGACCTGTGGAAGAAGCTCATTACAGCAAACCCAAATGCCACCACTATGACTCCCAGGAGAGCCCACTTTACCCACGGAGGAATTACAGTTCTTCCGGCAGGGCTGACTCCCAGCCATCTTTCCAGAGATTGGTAATAGATTGAGCTTGTATCTTCCTTGAGTTCTTTCACTCGGTAATCTACTCTTTCGATAAGAGTTGAGCTTGAGCCCTTTGGAAAAGCAAAATAGAGGGAGGCCGGCTGGAACAGTATCGCGGTCTTCGCAACGTCGAAATCCGCTTCGTGCAAATTGCCAAAATCCTTGCTGACAACTGCTGCATCAGCCTCTCCGCTGTCTACCGTTTCAAAGACCTTGGTATAACTATCTAGTTCAATAAAGATACAATTAACTTGAAACGCGCTGACAAGCTTCTTTATACCTTCCGGCCCCTCTACATTGACGCTTCCCCGCAATACCGCCACGTTCTTTCCCTCGAGGTCAAGGATGGACTCAATATTGACTCCCTTTCTGGCATACACCCGTGACCAGCTCACATAAACGGTCTCCTCTGAAAAGTCATACAGTGCGGCTCTTTCCTCGGTATATGCGACGTCCGGCATTATATCTATTTGACCATTCTCCAACCTCGTGAGACACTCGATCCAGGTTCCGTGTACATACTCTATTTCCCAACCTTCCTTTGACGCAATGTAATCGATGACGGGAGGCCAGAATCCTGCAGCATTACCTTCCTCATCGGTGAATATCTTCGGGCTATTTTCATACAACCCCACTTTCATCGGTATGGAACTGACGGAATCGTCTGCAGAAACCGCTAAGCTGAAGAGAGAAACACAGAGCAGCGACAAGCACAAGAGCAGGATAAGATACCTTTTCATTTCTCGTTCTACCCTAATCACCTGGAATACCAGACTTGGCGAGGTATTGTTTCACGAAATTTATGGCATCGGTAGATGTGGGGTCAACTTCGTTTAGCATCGACAGATAGAAGCTGACATAATCGCCCAGGAGGACTAAACTCAACACCTGAGCTAGGGCACTTTGCCCTCTGGCTTCTACGAATTCGTAAGCGATTCCCGCCCTGGCCAGCAATTTAGCGGTAACCTCGTAGCGAAGCAGGTTCCGCGGATTGAGCGAAGAGGAGCGCAGCATAAATACGAGTATCCTTTCCTTTGCCTCAGGAGGAAATTCGTAGCCGACTACGGCATTGTGATTGAGTTCAGGCAAGGTTTCAAAGAAGGCCCAGGCCTTGCTATTTTCGTTGAATTCCCCCTTCCAGCGCTGGGCTACTTCTGAGAGTATGTCAGCTCCATAGATGACTGCTATATGTCCCCGCAATTTGTTTGCTAGCCGCTTGGCGGGATTGGAAGCAAGTGGCCTGGTATCAATGAAGTCTCCGGACAGTTTCTTCAGGATGTCCACCGCCTCCTGCAAATCTGCCGACTTATCTCCAAGCAGACCAAGTTTCTGAAAAATGCCTACCAGCGGGACAAGATTATGTGGGAAGGCAGCCCGCGGAGGCGCCTGGTAGTCGATAACGAAAGTGGGCACACCTTCTTTTTCGGCTAGCTGTTTAAGCTTGCCGCCTGACGTGATGGCCAGCTTTTTGGAACGGTTTCCCAACGATTTGTTGAACGCAGAAAGGGTTTCTTCGGTATTCCCTGAGTAGCTTGAAGCGATGACCAGGGTGCTTTCATCAACAAATGCTGGCAGTCCATAGTCCCGGTGCACCCAAACAGGCAATTTGCTTTCAGCCATGGCCAGCCGGCGCGCGATATCGCCGCCGATGGCAGAGCCCCCCATCCCGGCGATGACGACATTAGATATTTCGGCATATTCGCGGGGGAGCTTGAGTTTCTGCACATTTTCCCAGGCTTTCTGGCATTGCTCGGGAAACCCGTGCAGGTGGTTGAGCATTCCTAACTTGTCAAATTGCCGATAAGCGGAGGTATCATCTAGATCAATCATGGTTAACCTCTCATGTTTTCGTCCCTATGCCCGAATTGGCTGAACTATGGTTCTCCTTCAAAAGCATACTCCAATGAGGTGATTCAGGCAAGCTGCCAAGCTATACCACAGTTGGAAGCCCGGCGGCTAGAAATTGTTTGACAACAGGTAATGCATATGATATTCTAGTATTACTTTATAAATTAAGTAAGCGATAGGCTAATTGTCATTGCAGGTATTAACATGAGAGAGAGTTTAGCTACAATTACTACTAAAGGGCAGGTGACCATTCCTGCTGAAATCAGGAGGGCTCTGGGACTTAAACCCAGGGACAGAGTAGCCTTCACCTATGACCAGGGTGAGGTGAAGATTGAGCCATCTTCTTCGATACTCAGGCTTGGCTTCGGGGCAGTTAAACCGCGGAAGAAACCAGAGGACTTCAAGCAATTGCGCGGCAAGGTACAAAAGTGGGTAGCCCACAAGGCTGAGGAAAAGCTATAAATGGAGTATGCCTTTCTGGATGCCAACGTTGTTCTGCGCTACTTGCTTCGAGATGATGAAATTAAAGCGCAGCACTGTCTGGAGCTGTTGGAAAAGGCCGAGAGAAGGGAGATTACTCTTCGTACCACGGATTTAGTTATCGCCGAACTAGTCCGGGTATTGGAATCTCCTGTTACTTATCATCTGCCGAGGGAGAAAATTAGAAACCTGCTTGTGCCTGTCATTCTTTTACCCGGATTAAAACTGCCTGGCAAGAAGCTTTACCGGCAAATCTTTGACCTCTATATAGACCAGGGTATTGACTTCATTGATGCCTATAATGCCGTTCATATGGAAAAACAAGGACTAACTCAAATCTACAGCTACGATTCTGACTTTGACCGTATTGTCGGAGTTAGCCGTGTCGAGCCATGATGGTCACCCAAGTAATTTTACGAATTCGTCCCTTGTCAAACCTGCCTCTCTGATCATAGCCTGGAAAGCCCTTCCTCACCCACAACTTCTCTCCAACGGTAATGAACTCGATGGTACCATCCTCATCTGTGCGATAAACATTATCTTCATCGCAATGACATGCGGTAACTAGTAAACAGGCTCCTAATATTATCATTGACATTTGGATAAACGGACGTTAACCTTATCGAAGCGGGCAAGAGTCCCTTCGGTGCATGATGGCTATGGGTGAAAACAAGAAAAGAGTACTTATCTTGGGCGCAGGCGCAGCGGGAATCAGCGCGGCACTGGAGTTGAAGAAAGCCTCCGCTCGTGTGCCGGGGCTGGAGGTCACATTGGTGGATCAGCGAGACCATCATTCTCCTTTGCCTTTTATATGGCAGGTGGTCAGCGGAAGCGTTGAGCCCCGTCACATCTCTTTCCCCTTGCACGCTCTCCTGGCGAAAAGGGGTGCTGGCGGGCCAGTCAAGTTCAGGCACAGCCGGGTGCAGGGCATAGATGTAGAAAGGAAAGTAGTCAGCACCGACGATGGAGAGCTGGAGTGGGACTATCTGGTGATAGCCCTGGGCAGCACTACCAATTTCTTCGGGATGGCCGATGTGGAGAAAGATTCGCTAACCTTGAAATCTCTGAAAGATGCTGTCAGCATCCACAATCACATTTTGGACAACTATGAGGCGGCATTGCGGGAAGGAGATGAACAACGCCGGCGTGAACTACTTACCTTTGTGGTGGTTGGAGGCGGACCAACCGGGATAGAACTGGTGGCGGCCATTCAGGACTTCGTGCGCAAGGCATTGATACGGAAATACCCTTCTCTGACGCCTCAGGTTCGAGTGCTCCTGGTCGAGGCACAAGACGCTCTCTTATCTGGCATGAAGGCTAAAATGTCGGAACTGGCTGTCAGCCGGCTGCGCTCTCGAGGAATTGAGGTGTTATTGAAAACTCGTATTACCAGGGTGTGGTCAGGCGGTATTCAAACTGCCGACGGACAGACCATACCGACTGGCACTGTTATCTGGGTGGCGGGGGTCAAGCCAGTGACTGTCGTGGAAGCGCTGCCTTTCAATAAGGCAAAAGGCGGCCGCATCGTGGTGAATCAGTATCTGGAAGTCCCGGAGTCACCCGGCGTCTATGTGCTCGGGGATTGCGCCTATTCGTTACAGGAGCAAAGCTCAGCGCCTTATCCTCCAACCCAGCAAGTAGCTCAGCGACAGGGCCCGGCCTGTGCCACGAATATCATCCGTGCCATACAGGGTAAAGACCAGCGTCCCTTCCGTTACAGGTTCAAGGGGCAGGTAATATACATGGGCAGGAATACGGTGTTGGCTCAGTTAGGGGAACGTGTCTTCGATGGTTTCGCTGCTGCGCTGGTGCGGCGGGTCTATTATCTATGGGTATTTATCTCATATCTTGGACTGCCAACGGAATTCAGGAGGAAGCTGGGCACCGTTCGTGATTGGATCCCTGCCTACTTCTACCATCGCAATACAGGTCGCCTGGAGTGAGGCGCATAGACTACATAAACCTGAGAAGATAGATAGGGGTGCCCACTCCTTTATTCTTGGCTGTCCTATCACCATCGGTAATGAACTCGACGGTGCCGCCCTTATCTGTTTGATTGCATTGACTATCCCCAGGATGCTGGCTGTTTGACTACCGTCAGCAGCACCTGCTAGACTACCGAAACATTCCAATATGAGCACGTCAAAGGAGGCGAAATGGCAGATCCAAGAGTCGAAACTGTAGCTAAGATCCTGGTCGATTATTCTGTGAAAGTGCGACCGAACCAGCTGGTGCGGATCACCGGTGCCCCCGAGAGCGCGCCGTTGATTTTGGCTGTCTATCAACAGGTGCTGGAGCGCGGTGCTCACCCTTTTCTACGGGTTGAGTTGGAAGAGGCAGAGGAGCTTTTGTACACCTATGCCAGCGATGCCCAGATTGATTATGTCCCGCCATTTATGAGGGATGTCATTGAGCAAATCGACGCAAACATCGGGATCTGGACGGATGCGAACACCAAGCGGTTCACCAATGCTGACCCTGCCAAGCAAACCCGCCGGGCAGTGGCGATGCGACCCCTCTCCGACCGGTTGCTCGAGCGGGCGGCTAAGAAGGAACTGCGCTGGACCGGGACCCTCTATCCGACCCAGGCTTTTGCTCAGGACGCGGAGATGTCGCTCCGCGAGTTCGAGGATTTTGTATACAGAGCCTGCTTAGTCCATGAGCCTGATCCCATCAAGGCCTGGAGGAAAATCTCTAAAGAGCAACAGCGCGTCGTTGATTGGTTGAACAAGGCCAGGGAAATCCATGTCGTTGGCCCGGATACCGATCTTAAGCTCGAGGTCACAGGCCGGAGGTGGGAGAACTGCGACGGGCATGAGAACTTTCCCGATGGGGAGATATTCACCGCGCCCATCGAAGACAGCATGAATGGGCATATCAGATACACTTATCCTGCCTGCGCCTATGGTCGCGAGGTAGAGGATGTCCGGCTCCAGTTCAAGGATGGGAAAGTCATCAAGGCTACGGCGGCTAAGAATGAGCAGTTCCTGTTGAAGATGCTGGAGACCGACAAGGGGGCACGCTATGTAGGAGAGTTCGCCTTCGGGACCAATTCCGGGATACAGCGGTTTACCAAGAACATCCTTTTCGACGAGAAGATTGGGGGGACCATCCACCTGGCTCTGGGGAAGGGTTATCTCGAGACAGGGAGCAAGAACAAATCCGCCATCCATTGGGATATGGTCTGCGACCTCCGCCAGGGCGGAGAAGTGCGTGTAGACAAGACTCTATTCCTCAAGGATGGGAAGATCCTGATTTAGGGCAAGGCTTCGTTATAGTTCCTGTGGTGGGGCCGTCCCGGCGATTTAGTTGTCGCTTCGCATGGTGTCCCGCTGTGGCAGGAAGCCTGCCTTGTAGGCGTCTGGCTACCGAATAAACTTCCTAGCTGTCTGTTTTCACCCACAGCGTCTCGCCATCGGTAATGAACTCGATGGTGCCGTCCTCATCTGTGCGATAAACATTGTCCTCGCCCAGCCTGCCAATCAGTCTCTCCACCACCTCAGAGCTGGGATGGCCAAAGGGATTGTCTTCTCCCACGCAAATCACCGCTACTTCAGGGTCAACCGCACCTATGAACTGCTGAGAAGTGGAGGTCTTGCTGCCATGATGGGCCACCTTGAGCACAGTGCTTCTCAAATTAGCCCGCTGCCCGATGAGTTCGAATTCAACTTCTGCTCTGATGTCGGCAGTAAACAGGAAGCCGATTTCATTCCAGGTCAGCTTTAGCACGAGTCCGTTGTTATCAACGTCGTCGTCAGTTCCGTTCCACAAGTTTGCTGGCGGATTCAATACCTCCAGCTTGACTCCGCCGCCCAGGTCAATCTCTTGCCCGGCGTGGGCTACCTCATATTCGATTCCTTTATCTGCAACAACCCTGAGCCATTCCTGATAGACAGAAGAGTTGTAAGATACGCCAGGTTCAAGCACCTGCTTCACTCTATATCTCTGAAGGACCTCTACCAGGCCGGTGACATGGTCGGCTTGAGGTTGAGTGCAGACCACGAGATCTATCGTCCTGTCCCAGAAAGGGAGCTTCTCACTCAGCTCCAGATTGATCTTCTGAGGGTCAGGACCGCCGTCAATAAGTATGTCCTGCCCACTGGGCGTTTGAATCAGGACTGCATCCCCTTGTCCGACGTCAAGAAAACTGACATGAAGCTTGCCATCGGGCTGGGTCAGAGCTATAGACCACACCAGGATGGCTACTATCAAAAGGGGCAAGACAAGCCACTTTGGAGAAAACCCGAGGAGAGGCTTAGAAATGACCTGGGCGGCTTTCCTTACTCCGGAAGTCAACCCTGAGGAAATATCAGCCAATTTGGTTCGATAGTTAAGGAGTGCTATAACTCCCGCCAATATAGCATAGTACCCCCAGACATGCCAGGCGGAACCAGTACTCACCGCTAATGAAGAATGTGGCAGGGCATCGAAGCCGTGGACTATAAGAATGAGATAACTGAGAAAAAGCCAGGCCAGCCAACCCAGTATTTGAGAGGCGAGCAAGGCGAAGAGTCCCGTGAAGGCAACTAACCCTGACGTGACTATGATAAAGGGCAAGGCAGGCAAGGAAAAGAAGGTTGCCGGCAGGCCTACCAGAGAGATTATACCGAAGTTGTACGCTATGAGTGGCGCAACTGCTACCGTAGCTGCCAGGCTGGCAACGAAGGTGTCAGTTACTATACTGGCTGTGGGCACAGCCTTTTCCCTGTTCTTGAACAAACGAGCCACCCCTTTCCTTGCCCAGGTCTGAAAATAAGGATAAAGAAGAATTAGCCCGGCCATGGCTAAGAAGCTGAGCTGAAAAGAGATGGTCCACAAGAGACCGGGCTGGATTCCAACCATCACTGCAGCGGCAAAAGCCAGGGCAATGATGGCACTGCGCTGCCTCCCCAGATATTCAGCTATTAGAAACAGGCTTCCCATGATTGTCGCCCGGATTATCGGTGGATGCATTCCGGCGAGCAGGGCATAGAGCCATATAAGCGTGAGAGTCAACCAGATATGTACGGAATGCTGCCGGCCAAAAAGTAGGATGCACAAGCTGAGGAGAATGGCGATCACGATGCTGATATGTAAGCCGGAGATAGCCAGTAAATGTGCCGTTCCGGTCCTGGAGAACGCTTCATGGAGGGAATCCGGTATGTTGCCTGTCAAGCCCAGCAAAATAGCTTGAGCCAATGAACCTTGTGGCTCGGGTAAGGCTATGGCCAAAGAAGCAGAGAGATGCTCTCTCAAAGAGTAAATCCACTGCAGAGACTTAATGCCCTGGCCGTGGTCTAGAAGTTCCATCCTGGGGTAATAGATGACCGAATAAATTCCCTGGCGTGCCAGGTAGGTTTTATAGTCAAAATCTCCAGATTGGGATGGGGTCTCCACCTCGCCAGTTACTTTCAGCACGTCCCCATAACGATAGGTGGGGTATCGGGGCACCCGAATCAGGGCAGTCCCCGATACCTCTTTCCTTTCGCCGTTTACAGTTATTTCGCTGGCAGAAAACGTCAGCAGGCAATATCTATCCCGAATGTCAGGCTCCTCTGCCACCATGCCTTGAATCTCTACAGTTCCCGTGTCGTTGTAGAAGCGGAGAGAATGTTCATCTACTGGAGGCAGGCTTGACGCAAAGTGAAGCCCGCCGCCGAGGAGGGCAAAGAGGCATAAGCCGAATACTATTAAGGTCTTCCTGCTGCCGGGGAGGAAAGGCATGAGTGCGAAAGGGATAAACCCGATGAATAAGGCGAACCAGGGCAAGCCAATCCTGGGACCAAGGAACACCCCGGCGACCCAGGCACAGCTAACATAGAGAAGCCACATAGAAAAGACCCGACCCGATATAACTATATAGTGAATAGTTTACCAGTTTGCGTTGACAAATTGCCAAAAACACAATACGATTTCATCGGGCAATACAATAATATAAGTTAGAGCTTGAAGGACGACTAGGTGAGGAAAAAGGACTTTCTCTGGCTTCTCGCGTATCCTGTCTACCAGATCATCGGCACGATCAGGCATGAGGGAAGCCATGCCCTTGCAGCAATGGCAGAGGGAGCTGAGGTCACAGAATTCGTATTCTGGCCCAACTTCGGCCTGGGCAAATTTCATTGGGGGTATGTATACTTGGAGGGCTCCACGACCTGGTTTACCACAGCTGCCCCGTACTTCTGTGACCTGCTCATCTTCTTCGTCGCCCTCTTGATGATTCTCGAAGCTAAACCCAAGCGCAGGTGGCTGTGGTTCAATATCCTGATAATCGGGATGCTGTCACCTTTCATAAACAGTGCCTTCAACTACTCCTGTGGGTTGGCTTGGGGCCGAAATGATATCGGCGAACTACTGGGCGTTCTTGATCCCATCGCCGTTCACTTGTTCTTCGTAATCACGTTACTGTTCTACGCCTGGGGGCTATACCACTGCTATTTTCGCAAGAAAACATGGCATCCAGTATAGGAGTCAAACAGAGCGTTCTTGCGCCTCTGACGAGTTGAACGGCTGTTCCGGCTTTCCTGCGCTTGAGGCAGTGAAGGAGGCGAGTCTGCAGGCAAGGAACAGTCAGCGCAGGCTACCCTTGGGATTCAGGAATATCCCGGCGACCCAGGCACAGCTAACATAGAGCAGCCACACATGTGGATTATAGCAGAGCAGCTATTACAAGCTTATCTCTGTGGTAAAATGGAGTTATATCGAAGATGCGGCAAATGCCATAGTTATAACCACTTTAGGAAGGGCGCCTCTGCCTTACTTAGAAAGGGAGATGAGAAGTTATGAAGGCCGGTCATGACCCGATGAGTCCTTTTGACTGTAATGCTAATAAGGAGCTAATTGTGCGACTCAAACATGATGCGGACTTGATCCAGTCCATAGCTGAACTTGCCAGGAGCAGGGGAATTGATGCAGGCAGCTTCACGGCAATCGGTGCCTTAAAGCGTGCCAGACTCGGCTACTATGACCAGAAGAATCACGAGTATCGGGAGATAAAGATTGATTCTCCTCACGAAATGGCAAGTTGTGTAGGAAACGTCTCGGTAAGCGATGGAAAGCCTTTTGTTCATGCACACGTGGTGCTCGCCGATGAAAAAGGAAACGCCAGGGCCGGCCATCTGCTGGAGGGAATAGTCTTCGCCGCTGAAGTGCACTTGCGCCAATCGGAAAGCCTGAAGCTCGAGAGAAAATATGATGAAGTCACCGGCCTTTGGCTTTGGGATTTGTAGTAATGTTTTCTGCCGTACACATGAATCTCGTGACAATCTCTTTTCCCACCGGGGAATTGCTTCGGCGACTTCGGCAGCCTGGCAAAGCTAAGGACACAAGATGCCTCCCAAGGATCTTTGGATCACGAGCTCCGTAAACCACTGTGGCTTATCCCTGTGATAGATGGGATTATTCTGAAGATTCTGTAGGCCTTATGCAGGAGGTTACGGAAATGCGCAAGGCAAAAAGCACAAAGGTATGCAAGCACCCGGAGAGGCTGAAAGGCAAGCCGGGAGAATGCAGTCCTGAACAAATCAAAGAATGCCACGGGGAAGTTGAAGGGCATCCCTGCGTAAAAAAGAAGTAGCCCAGTCAGCGGATTTGGAGAGGCATTCCATGCAAAAGGGCACAATAAAACAACTAATTGCAGACGGTGGTTTTGGGTTCATCAAGACAGAGCGGGAAGAAGGCCTCTTCTTTGGGCGCAGCCAACTTCAAGGGGTGGACTATGGTTCCCTTCGAGAAGGGCAAAGAGTGGAATTTGAGGTTACACGGGATCCCAACGGGCACCTCCACGCAATCAGGGTGAGGGTTGCTCAGCCTAAAGGCGAATAGCAGCAAGTCCAGCCAGCGGATTTGGAGACAAAGCCTCAAGCTATCCTCAAATCCTATGTTTCTTGTGTGTTGTCTATCAGGCTGCTATAATGCCGGAAAGAGAACTGCGTTTACTAGGAGACTGATGGCTCAGAAGAAAGCAGACAAAAAAAAGACAGGAAAGACAGCGCGGAAGAAATCCGCGGAATACCTTCGGAAGGGCCCGAAGAAGTGATGAGGTAAGGGCCGATTTATTTGCAATCTTGAGCGGATTCTATTTCATCGTTATCCTGCAGATAGCAAGGGAATAAAATGAACGTGGCCCAGCCAGCGGATTTGGGCAGGCAGTGGAGCAAGGAAGGAGGTCAGCCATGTTGTTCATGAGTCTGCTATCACCGGGAGGAATAGGTAAAGAGGCTGTCGACTATTTGAGAAAGCTCAAAGCTCCGAAGGGAATTACGCTCCACGATGTTTATGTTACCTTCGGGCGATATGATGGAGTAGTTGTTTTTGAAGCACCCACCCCCAAGAAGGCTATGAGCTTTGTGCTGGACATAGCATTTGAGACAGATTACATTGTGGAGACATTGAGCGCCGTTCCCGCCAGAGAAGTATAAACAATTTCATGCTTCAGTGACTGTGTCAGAGCTCAAAAGGCGGATTTGGAGAGAAAAGAACAAGAGGCACGGAGGTGAAGCCATGAACCTTTCGTGGTTTTACATAATAGTGACACTTGTATTTGCAGCGGTTACCGGATATTACGCCTACGAGACAAGGAGGATTAGGCAAGAGGCGCTACGGCCGAAGCTATCATTGAGGACTGGAATGTATACATATGGGGGAGGTTTTGACGAGCTAATATTGACAAACACCGGCGCTGTAGCCAGGGACATCGACATTGATATTGAAAGGGGCATGGAGGGAGGCCCGAAGATTAGAGAAGCGCTTTTTGTCCCATCTCTCGATACATCGCAAGAGGTTAGTCTTATCACGGACCTCGACTCAATCAGACGATACAACGGCTTTGTGAATGTCCGCCTCATGTTTAAGGATACTTCGAACAGGAAGCTGACCGAGACACTGTCGATTGACTTCGCTGACGTGGCAAGACGAGGTAGGAAAATCGCTTTCCAGACGACGCCTAAGAGTTAAAGCCAGGCCGAGAACAAAAGTGGCCATCAGCGGGACATGGAGATGCTGATAGTTGAGCGCTAGTAGCCCCCAATGACATTCCCTCTAGATAATACGTCGTAGTAATGGTTATTATTCTGCAGGGCATGGAGAGCCGTTGTGTAATTCACCGTTGACCCGTAACGCTGCCGAAGCTGGACTGTGTCTATGGTGTGGCGCCTTGCCTTCCTGTGTCCAACACTACCCGTCTTATGATGCTGAGAAAGCGAGTTCATGTTAACGGAGTGGTGTGTTATTCCCTCCACGGCACCAGAGGTTGTAGCCCAGCTGGAATGAGCCACAGCGCCATTCGTGCTTTCATAGCGCCGGGAAATCGACTCCATATCTATCGTGTGATAAATCACCTTTTGTGCTCTAGTGGATGTATCAGAGAAGCTGTCAACAGCCTTATGACGCTGGGAAAGGCTCTGGATATCCCTGGTGTGGTGTATGGTACCTCCCCGTATATCACGCTCACTCTGCTGAACCGAGGGAGTAGTGTTATTTGCAGAGCTAAGGCTACCCGTAATTTGCCCAAGAATAGGATATTCGTCGCTCAAGCCGTGGCGCTTTGCCGGGCCCCGGCTGCTGGATGCGCCGTCAGCGCAGTCGCCAGAACGCCCGCTGTGAGCCAAGTAGTACTTCACCGTTTCCCTGAGGCGACTATTCTGACTGGCCTCGAGCCTCCTGGATAAATGGCGGGCGGCAAGTATAGCCGCCACGCCGAACGGGGTGGTGAAGGGTTCGGGGGCAAATATCAAAGCAATGCCCAAGTGCCTCAGAAGCCTGATGTAAGTGCTAGCTCCAATCATATCGCCCCATAAAAGCACGTCCCCGCCAGTCTCTATCCCTCGGGTCACGGTGACTGGCGGGATAAGCAAGCTGCCAGACTACTTTGCAGATGTGCTTATAAAAGTCTAGTGCGTGTAACAAGTGTTGTCAATAGGTCATGGCTATACATTTCAAAAAATACTGCTCTTTCCTGTAAACACACCAGGAATACGACCAAGCAAAATCATCTGAGAGATGGTGCTAGACGGCAATGTGTAGCCGGGTGGTAGATTTGGAAGAGGCGTTTCGGTTATTATGAAGGAGTCAGCCAATGTTGCTCCAAAGAACAACGGAGGTGAAAGGAATGGAGCAAAAAAGACTAGAGAAGCTTGTAGGGCAAGCCATCAGAGTAATTGATTTAGCTGATTATCAAGAAAGTTCTGTTGTGAGTCGAACCATAATTGATAGAAAGACGGGCACAGTCACCTTTTTCGCCTTTGCCGAAGGACAGGGCTTAAGTGAGCATACGGCGCCATTTGATGCCCTGGTTTATCTTATTGAAGGTGAAGCGGAAATTGTTATCTCCGGCAAACCTATTCGCGTGAAAAGTGACGAGATGGTTATAATGCCGGCTAATCAACCACACGCTCTGCGAGCAATAAAGAATTTCAAGATGATTCTCACGATGATACGGTCCTGACATAGAAAATGAAATTGAGATGGCAACGTTGCTCAACAGGGTGGAAAAAGCTTCTTAATCCGACACGGTTATGTAGTCCCTTATCTTGGCTAATGTGCCCTGGCTGATGCCGCTGACTTTGAGCAAATCGCCGATTGTTCTGAAAAGGCCGTTTGCACTGCGGTAATCCACAATTCTTTGAGCTAGTACCTCTCCTATGCCCGGCAGGGCTTCGAGGAGCCAGGGCTCGGCCCGGTTGATGTCTATCTTCTGAGGAGACTGTTCTTCGCCTTCCCGCGGAATATAAATCTCGATGTGGTTGAGGTCGGCACCGGGTTCAACTGCGATACTCAGCAAAAGAGTCTGCAAGGTGTCACCTTCCTGCCAGGGATAGATGCCGGGGTTGGCCACAGCGCCGCCGATGTAAAGCTCCCCGCTTTGCGCTGGAAGCTCTGTTTGGGATAGAACGATTTCTACAGGCTGGTGTCTGCTGTGTTGCACGGCCAGCATGATGCCCCCAGCTATTGCAGCGATAGCCAGAAAGATGGTTGCGAATAGGTAAAATCTACTTGTGTGGCTCACGGCATAGCTCCTTTCTCAACGGAAAATATTTTACATAATACTCTATAATAGAATCCCGTTCCGTCCAGTATATTCTAAAACAGCCTTTTCCTCTAGTAAATCAGTCTTTTGCGAAATAGTGTCTGGCGGTGCCCTTCTGACCTAGTTCAGACAGAAGAGTGACACTTCATATGGTCGTAACGTTGGGTAATGACCTCCTGTGTCATTGCGAGCACCGACCCTGTCGGTGCGTGGCAATCTCAATCATTACCAGGCCCATGGGATTGCTTCGTCACTTCCGTTCCTCGCAATGACAAAGAAATGCCACTAGTCATATGAACGAGCACACCCTATTGACTTTGTTTGAGCCTGTACATACAATCAAAGACAAGGTTAAATATCCAATTAAAGGAGGCGAAAATGGATATGTGGCTAGTTCTATATTGGACGGGACCTATCGGCGTTGGCGCTTTCCTTGTGTGTCTGGGCGCCATGATATACCTGATCAGCAAAGCTGACGAGATAGGCAAGCGCACAAAGGCATTTGTTAAGGAAAAAGGGCTGGACAAGAAATAGGAATAGCTAGCCTATTTCGCCAGCTCGAATCTTCACTGCTAGCGTTTCGCCTTTCGTCATTGAGAGCCCCGACCCTTCGGGGCACGGCAATCTTCGTCCCCACCGAGATTGCTTAGTCGCTATGCTCCTCACAATGGCGTATTGAGGTGTCATTGCGAGTCCTTCCGCTGAAGGACTTGGCAGTCTCTGGATGGTGCTTCGGCGGGCTTCTTGTTTCGCGCTAACGTGGCGCAAAGCACAAACAGAGTTGCCCCCATTTCAAACAGATTGCCAGCTCAGGAAGGGATAGGTCACGTCGTCAACGATGTTCCAGACGTAGGATGGGTTACGCGTATCAGCATTAGCGACTGCCACTATGTGCCACGCTGAAAACGTAGTGATGTCCTGCATTTCTGCAGTGGTTTTGGCTATTCCGCCAGCCGAAGTGGATTGTCCGCTGGTTTCGATGTCCCAGAAGGAGCTGCTCACACTACCTTCTTCACCGCGTCCCACCAGACCGCCGACTTCCTCATTACCAGTCACGCTGCCGGCGGAATAGGAGTCGCTGATTATGCCATTATTACTATATGCCACTAGACCGCCAACACACGAATAGCCAATCGCGCTACCGGTGGCATAGGACTTGCTCACCGTGCCACCCCAATTATCTCCCACCAGACTGCCAACGTTCACGACGCCGCTCACACTGGCACTGGAATAGGAGCTGACTACAGTGGCAGTGTTCTTCCCCACTAGGCCTCCAACCATCCCTACTATGCCACTCACATTTCCTGTTGTATAGGAATCGGTGACAATACCATTGTTATATCCCAACAAGCCACCAACATAGTAATAGCCAGTCACAGTGGCGCTCACCAAGCCGATATCTTTGATGATCCCTTCCTCTCCTGTAAAACCAAAAAGCCCGACAGGACTCTCGTTAGGGCGGTTGACAAACAGGTCCCTTATCTCATGTTCCTGACCATCGAAACTACCGGTAAATGCTGAAAGAGACCAAGTTCCAATCGGCTGCCAGCCCTTTCCCTGATTGGCTGTCGGACTCGCCAATTCCTCGTAACCTGGAGTAGTTGAATCAAGGTCGTTCATTAGTGTGTGGCCGCCAGCCAGATTATTCCTCACAGCATCCAAATCATACCAGGTCCGTATGTTCAGGCCGAAGATCGCGTAGATGAAGTAGTTGTCGTTCATCGTGATGGTGGTTGTGGCGGCCTCGACATTGGCAATGGTGGATATATTGCCACCCCATTTCACAAAGTGACAGCCCTCATTAGCCTCGGCCACCAGGTTGACCACTGTTCCCTCATGATAGAGAAACACATCCTCTCCAGGTAGGGTCACTTGTCCGCCTTCCGTGCTGACGATCATGAGGTAATGTCTAGTAGGAGCACTACCACAGCCTAGCATCCCGCCAATTAAGGCTGAAACAATCAAAAGGATGCTGAGCTTTGCCATGTGATGAGCCTTCGAGCATTATTGTATCATCGGTAAGTGAAGTGTCAATACAGGATGCTCTCGCCGGTCAGCAATGTCAGGATGCCGAATGGCGTAAACAATAACTGCCATTAGTATTATCAAGTATAATAGAATATCTGGTCATGTGCTGGCTGACGACATGGGTAACACTGAGCTGCGGATTCTGGCGAATGCTTTCCTAAATATGCTCTGCAGTAGTAAGGTAGGCAACAGACCGGTGTGTATGATGGAGGCCATGCAAGAAATAAAAGCAAGAGTAGGGAATGACAGAGCAGAGGTTAAGAAGTCTTACGTTTTGAGTTGTCATTCTGGTCTTTGATTTTTGATCTTCAGATTTCTCTGCGTCTTCAGGATTGCCCACCTTTTGCTCTTCAAGCATCCTCCTGTTGTATTAGAGATTGCCTCGGCTGACTGCGCCAGGGATTGTAGTGTAAATTGCTGGCCATATACTCCAGTGCTAAAATTGCCGTATGGCAAAGGGCTCCGGCGCAATAACCGTTAATCGCAAGGCTTATCACAACTATCATATCCAGGAAAGCTTTGAGGCAGGCATTGTGCTCAAAGGTTCGGAGATTAAGTCCATCAGGGAAGGCAAGGTAAATCTGAGTGATGCTTATGCCAAGCCGGAAAACGGCGAGCTGTGGCTCTACAATAGCCACATTGCGTCCTACGATGCTGCCAGCTATAACACTCATGAGCCAACCAGACCTCGTAAGCTTCTTCTGCACAGAAAGGAAATTAACAGCCTTGTCGGCAAGGTAGTGCAGAAAGGTTTGACTTTAGTGCCCCTCAAGCTGTATATTAAACATGGGGTGGCTAAGCTAGAGCTGGGGGTGGCCAAAGGGAAAAAGCTTTACGATAAGAAAGAAGCCATTGCTCGTCGGGACGCCGATAGGGAAATCGAGCGGGCGATGAAGCATAGAAGGAGGTGATAGGAGGGGAGGCTAGAGTACGGGGGCGCGTGGGTTCGACAGGGGGAGGCCTACAGAATTGCAGGCTGAGGTGCCACTAGCCTCACAAAACAAGTGGCAAAAAACAACTGCTGAACCTGTTTACGCTTAACGGTTCGATCTAACCTGAGCTCTCTTCGAAGCTTGGGATTAGGTGTCAGACAAATCGAGGCGCTCCAATCCTGATGCCGATAGGGGTTGGCTAAGAAATATTGGCTGGTCTGGCTGGATTCGGTCAGCAGATGAAAGCTAGACGAGACAAAAGGAGCTGACTAAGCCTGTAGGATATTCTGGCAACCTTCTTTTGGACGGGGAGTTCAACTCTCCCCCGCCTCCACCAGGAAAATTAGAGGCGCCAGCCTTTCACTGCTGGCGCTTTTTATATCTGTTCCCTTCAGTTCCTCCGCTCTGAGACTTTCACCAGCATCAAGAGCAGGCTAGTGGGCCAAATAGGCTAGCCGGCGCAGTCGTCGGCACTATCACGTTTAGCGATGAGGGCACCGTATGTATGGCAACCGGGGTTGTCGTAAAGGGCTCACCGTCTATATGAACCGGCAACGCGTGCGCCGACTCGACGACTATTCGACGACATTGGTAATATTCTACCTTCGGGTCCTCGAGGTGCCTATGCGTAAGCACCTTCATGGCTTGCTGCACAAAAGTCAAGAAACCACCACCCTTGAAAATGCACACATCGAGCTTGCCGTCGTTCACACAGGCCTTAGCCCCAATCGCTATCATGCCACCATAGAGTTGGATATTGCTGACGACAATGAATGGTGTGCTGACCTTTACGAGCTTCCCGTCCAGATTCAGGCAGGCGTCCGTGCCGTAGAATCGAGAAGCTGACTCGATTGCCGGGAGCACGTATGCCCAGGAACCTAATGCCCTTTTTTCTTTCAGTGGTATGCTCTGAGCGATGGCGGCATCGAACCCAATACCTGCCCACATTAAGAAGTAGCGGCCGGAGACCTCGCCCATATCTACGGTGACGGTACGTCCGTCTACGAGCACTCGAGCAGCATCCAACAACAGTTTTCGATAGTAATTGGCAGGCAATGGGCGTGCAATTCTTTCCTCCAGAGCTGCAATCATCTTGGCCGCTTGCGTGCCCGGAAGCAGGGGATTCAGGGCCGGGATGCCCATCTGCAATGCCCATGAGTTGGTCGTGCCCGCAGGAAGCACCCCCAGCGCCGCATCGCTGTTCACGAGTCCGTTTGCTACCTCATTGACGGTACCATCGCCACCGGCAGCAACAACTACCCGGGCGCCTCTATTCACGGCGTGGCGGGCCAGTTTGGTCGCCTCCAGCGGCCTGCTGGTTTCTCGTAAGGTGACAGACCATCCGCAGCGGCTCAAAAAAGCGACTACATTGTCAAGTTCGTGCCTGACCATCACCTGTCCACCGGAAGGGTTGTATATCAACTCAGCTTGCATGGGATTCTCATTTCTGTCCTGATTTTTGCTGCATATTGAATCCTATCCTTCGAATCATGACCTGTCAATTTCAAAATGACCCGGTCAGCAAGCCCTGTGCTTCAGAAAAGTTGACCATAATTCGGTTACAGAAAAACTCAAATTGTTCAAAGCCTCAAGCTGTCACGCCCAGCTCATTTGACAGACCCGGGGTGTGGAGTAAGCTTGACAGCCGCGTTGCAGGGGCTTAACATAGATTCAGCGGTAGATTCGCGGAATTCGAGGACGAGGATTGGGTCATGGAGCATCAGATTCGGTTTTGCGTCGCTAGAGATGGTTCGCGACTGGCCTATTCTATTGTGGGTCAGGGATCTGCCGTGGTTGAACCACCGGCGTGGATCAGCCATCAAGAGCTGGCTTTGCAAGACCCGGTAGCCCGGCGTTTCATGGAAAGACTAGCGCATCATCACACTTTGGTGCAATACGACCGGCCTGGCACAGGTCTCTCCGACCGGACGCGGACAGAATTCACACTGGAGTCGGAGCTTCAGGACCTGGAAGTAGTGATTGACCATCTAAAACTGAAGCGCCTGGCACTAGTTGGCTGGTCTTTTGGTGGTCCTGTTGCTATAGCCTATGCCGCCAAGCATCCGCGGCGTGTCAGCCACCTGATCCTCTATGCTACCTTTGCCCGTGGTGCGGTAATCACTACGCAGGAGGTCAAAGTCTCTCTAATTTCGCTGGTTCGGGCTCATTGGGGATTCGGTTCAAAGGCGCTGGCTGACATTTTTACGCCTGGTGCCGATGCCGCTGTCAGTGAACTTTGGGCAAAGTACCAGCGTGAGTCTGCTAGTCCGGAGACAGCTGCCAAACTACTGGGCCTCGTGTATGAAACCAATGTGGTGCAGCTCCTTCCCAGTCTCCGGGTTCCGACACTGGTGCTGCATCGCCAACAAGATCGGGCCATGCCCTTCCGGTTGGGTAGAGAGCTGGCATCTTTGATACCAAATGCCCGCTTCGTCCCCCTGGAGGGACGAGACCACTTTTTCTGGCTTGGTGATTCTGAATCAGTCCTGCGCGCCATTGCCGAGTTCATGGGCGACCCGGTCACCGATGGTCAGGTAGTAGAATCAAAGCAACCAGCGGCGCCAAGCTCTACCGCGGCTGTAGATGACCCTGTGGCACAGGAGGTGCGGTCTTTCATTGGAAGGCTGGACAGAGTCGTCCTATCGCGATATCGCGTTGTAGGTGACTATACGAGACATGAAGAAACCGTGCGTAATACATTAAAAGATGTCCGGCACAAGATTGCAGCCGGATTTGACCGCCTGAGCCGAAAGCGAGAAAACTACCTTGTCTGGGCAGCGCCAGGCAGCGGCAAAACCTATTTCGTCCAACAGGTAGCAACCTCACTGCCCCAGACCATCCGTTACCATGAGTACAACCTGGCGAAGTGCAGCCGCAAGGAGTTCCTCGCGGGGCTTGCTCAACTCGATGCCGAGAGTAAGCCGTGCCTCTGCTTGATTGATGAAGTCGATGCCAAATCCAAAGAGATTTGGCCATACGAAGTGCTTTTGCCGTATTTGGACGCTAGTGCTGATAAAGGTGCGCAGTTCGTCTTTGTCTTGGCAGGCAGCTCTGGATCCAGCCTCGTTGAGATGAAAAAACAGATTGCTTCGCGGCCTAAAGGCGCTGACCTTGTAACCCGTATTCCAGCCGGGAATGAGTATGAGATTCCGCCAATGAACCTTGGAGACCGGGTGCTTGTCGTCCTCAGTCAGTTCAGAAAGGCAGGACGGGAAGTGGGCAGAGAAGTCAAAGAGGTGGAGAAGCTCAGTCTGTATTATGTGGCGCTTAACTCACGCTTAGCCAATGCTCGCCAACTGCGGGAGTTAGCTGTTCGTACAATCGAGCGCCTGCCAACCGGTGAAGATAGAATAAAGTACGACCACCTGTTTGGTGCCGGAGACCCGGAGAACAAGACATTCTGGATGCAGTCGCTCCCGGCGGCAGCAGACCTTGCCAACAGATTCGTCACTCTGGAGGACTGATAGCGCCCCGCCAATGCCCAAACTGGTATGACGCAAAGAACCACATCGAACAATCTAGCGAGACGTTCAACCTAAATTCAGCGGAGCCAATTTTAAGTATCGTCCATTCCATCAGAAGGCTCAGACTCACCAACTTCTGAACGCGCCCCGACTTTCCCTCCACTTTTCAGGGTGTCGTCCATAAGGTATAATATCAGTAGTAGGGCAAGGATGGAGCGATGATAATAAACAAGCTTTTGACACGTAAAGGCTGGCGTGTAGTGGCGCACTCCTTGCTAGCAGCGGCTGGGATTGGCCTTCTCTATCTATTATCCAAAATGGTCATCGGGGATATCCAGCAAGAAGATACGTTGGCCAGGTGTGTTCTAGGCGTAGGGATTGCCTTTTCACTCTGGTTAGTGGCGCTGGGAAGTATGCTGATAAAGGCCGAACTAACTGACTGGAGATAGTATTATAGCCGGACTAATGGCTCCTCTTGCCGCGGTAGCCTTGGCCCCTATGGGGTGATCTCCTCAAGCAGCTTATGAGCAAGCAGTATCACATCTACAGACAAGCCGTGTTATTCCAGTCCGCTGTGGCCAAAAATGATATTATCCGGGTTAATCAATAGAGGAGAGAATAGTATCCATGCCTAACGTAGCTATTGTGACGGATAGTGTGGCTGATCTGCCCCCCCAGGTAGCTGAGGAGTTTGGGATCACAGTGGTTCCACTTGTTGTCCGCTTTGGCACGGACCTCTATCACGATGGTCTCGACCTGACTCCTGACCAGTTTTATGATAAGCTAAGAACCAGCAAGGCTTTGCCGGCGACATCCGTGCCATCACCGCTGGCTTTCGCCGATGCCTACGATAAGCTTGCCGAAAGAACAAATGAGATCGTGGTTATCTGTCTGACTTCCAAGCTCAGTGCTACCCATCAGGTGGCGTTGCAGTCCGTAGGGTTGATGAAGAAGAAATGCCGTGTGGAGGTACTGGACTCGCAATGGGCGGTTATGGCGCAGGGTTTCATAGTAATTGCAGCTGCCAAAGCAGCCCGAGCCGGGGCTAGCCTTGATGAAGTGCTGGATGTGGCCCGTCACACCATGCGCCGGGTAGATATGCGTGCTGCTTTTGATACTCTTGAATACCTGGAGCGCGGTGGTCGCATCGGCAAAGCGCAAGCCTTCCTCGGCTCACTACTCAAGGTAAACCCCATCATCGGTCTCAAGGATGGCGAGGTATATCCTTGCGCTCGAGAACGCTCACGGGCCAAGGCGACAGATTACCTATATAACTTTGCCGAAAATTTTGGCAAAGTTGAGGGGTTAGCTGTGGAGTATGCCACTGACCTGGATGAGGCCAACAAGTTGGTCCAGAGGCTTCGCTCGAAGTATCCTCAAGTGCCTTTCTACCTCTCGCGTGTAAGCCCTGTTATCGGCACGCACACAGGGCCCGGTCTCATTGTTGTCGCCGTGCTTGGAGACAAACAATCTGCCACCTAGCTTGGTGAGGACATGCTGTCAGCTATTCTAAGCGTAACTATAGGGTATCTTCTGGGCTCCATTCCCACGGCCTACGTCGTATCTCGCGCGAAGAAAGGCGTAGATATTCGGAATATTGGTTCACGTAACATGGGCGGTGCCAATGTCATGCGCGAAATTGGCACTCGTGAGGGCGTCTTTGTTGGTCTCTTCGACATTGCGAAGGGCGCGGGAGCTATACTGGTTGCACAGGCTCTGAACGCTCCGGAACTCTGGGTCTTCGGGGCCGGTTTTGCTGCTCTGGTAGGACATAATTTTCCTGTGTTCGCAGGTTTCCGTGGCGGCCGCGGTTCAGCCACCATCATAGGCATCTTTCTTGTGCTGGCTCCCAGGGCGACACTGATTACGCTGGCGGTAGTAGCTATTCCCTTCTTCACCAGCCACAACTTTGCCGGGGCTATAATGGTTGGGTTTGCCCTGTTGCCACTGCTTCTCTGGCTACTGGAAGGCTCGCTGGATCTCGTCCGTTACGTACTAGTCATCGACCTTTTTATGTTGGTACGCAATCTGTCCGGTATCAAACAGATTCTGGCCAAAGGCATAGTAAGAGACATGATATACGACAGGCAGCGCAAGGAAGTAAAATGATACCAGTAGTCGTGCGTTATCCGGGCTTTCACAGGTTGATCCAGAGACTGGATTCAAAGTATCCTCAAGTTTCCATTTACCTCCCGCGTACAAAACCTGTTATCGGCACGCACACCGGGCTCGGTCTCATTGTTGTTAGCGTGTTCGGAGATAGGATAACCTACCACCTAGCTGGGTGAGGACATGCCACTGGGTACTTTAGGCATAATCATCGGATACCTTTTAGGTTCTATTCCTGCAGCGTACATCGCGGGTCGCCTGAGGAAAGGTGTAGATATTAGGGACATCGGTTCACGTAACATGGGTGCCGCTAACGTTATGCGTGAAATTGGCATTCATGAAGGCATTCTTGTCGCTCTCATTGATATCGCGAAGGGGGCAGGTGCCATACTCATTGCCCAGACTTTAGACATTTCAGGACTCTGGGTCTTTGGAGCTGGTTTTGCGGCTGTGGTGGGACATAATTTCCCTGTGTTTGCAGGTTTCCGGGGTGGCCGGGGTACAGCCACTATTATAGGTGTTTTTCTCGTGCTGGCTTTCCAGTCAACGCTTGTTACGCTGGTGATAGTAGTCATTCCGTTCTTTGTTACCCTCAGATTTTCGGCGGCCATACTCATTGGAGTTGCCCTTGGTTTCGTTGGGTTTGCCCTGTTGCCCCTGTTTATCTGGTTGTTGGAAGGCTCGCTGATGCTAGTATGTTATGTATTAGCTATCGACATTTTCATGCTGGTCCGCAATCTGTCCCGTATTAGACAACTCCCGGCTAAAGGCGTAATAAAGGACATGATATACCACGGGCGACGCAAGAAAGTGGAATGATTTCATCACTTGAGGTTGTCCGGTCTTTCATAGACAGTCCCGACTGAGACCCAGAGTGGTGTCATACCTTTCCATGTGTTGTATAATTGCACATTTGACGTTGCGCTCAATTTGTGCGAGCGCCAAATATGAAATCAAGGAGAAAGGAATGACACGAGAGGTCTACAACAAACTGGCTGAGGCGCTTAATACCCGCAGTGTGGCATATCTTTCGATACCCTGTGAGGAGTTCTATGCTCTGGCTGAAGAGTTGTTTACGCTTGAACAAGCAGGAATTGCCTCCAACATGCCCGTCGATCCCGTCTCTACTGAGGAACTTGCTGCCAAAATGAAAGCATCTGATGTTGCCGGGTTACGTAAGCAATTGGATGAAATGGCAGGCCGAGGCCTGGTGAGGGTCAAAGAAGAGGCTGGTAACCGATTGTACGAACTCATGCCGCTGGTGCCGGGCATCATCGAATTACAGTTTATGCATGGCCGCGCAGACGAACGTACCAGGCGCCTTGCACAGCTCTTCAAAAGCTATGGCAAGGCAATGAAAAACATGCCTCCTCCCGCCCCGACGCCTGCCGCCGTTGAAAAGCCCAAAACCAGGACAATTGTCATAAAACAGGAAATCCACAGTAAGACCACCGTTTTGCCTTATGACGAAGTGATGAAACTGATTGACAAGACTGAGTATATTGCTGCCGGGACCTGCGTCTGCCGTCACCAGGGCGATCTTCTTGATAGGCCTTGTGATAAACCGAAAGACAACCTTTGCATGATTCTCGGTCCCTCGGCGCAGTTTGCCCAGAGTTATGGCTTCGTTAATCTCATCTCCAGAGAGGAAGCTCGCCAGAGAATTGACGAAGCGGAGAAAGCCGGACTGGTGCATAACTATGCCAACAGCCAGGACAGATACATTGACCTGTTGTGCAACTGCTGCGGCTGCCACTGCTTCTTACTTAGAGGAGCTAAACGGTCTCCGTTACCAAGCCAGTTCGTTATCGCCAACTGGGTCATAGATATAGACGACGATGCGTGCGTTGGCTGTGGCGCCTGCATCGACCGCTGCTGGATGGAAGCCCTGAGAATGGATGGCGATTTGGTGGTACGCGATTTCAACCGGTGCATCGGTTGCGGCATCTGCCGCTATGTCTGCCCATCGGACGCCATGAAACTGATTCGCCGAGAAACCGCCTCCGCCAAAAGTTGATACAGCTCGAACCGCAGGATGATGAGAGATTTGAGCGCAGAAGTTGTCGCCTGGAATCGGGAGGAATGGCTATGGTTATCGTAGGAGCACTTGATTGTATGCCAACCACGGCCTTGTCCCTGACCTCTGGACGGACCGGCAAGGGCTAGACAACGTCGCTGACAGATGCTACCTTATTTATATTCTAGTACAGGAGGTGAGAGAATGACTTATAAGAAATACGATATGATGACGGTGCTGGTGTGGGTGATTCTGGGCGCTGCGCTAATAATTCTGGGCGTCTTTCTAAGGAGGCCTGACTTCGGAGAAAGAGTGTGGTGGGTCGTAATGGGCGTAGGAATAGCGCTGGTGGTTGTCGGCGTTGTCAGCATCGTCTTCAGTATGAGACAAGATGTTGAGCTGGATTGTCCTCATTGCGGTGGAAAGATAGTGCCGCGGGTGAAATCAAGCACAAGCCACCTGTATCTCTCGAAAAAAGAGGCGGCGGCGGGTTCTACCGAGGAAGAGAGGGAAAGTCCTGAGAACTGAGGAACCTGGCCGCATATGAGCGGCCCAGTCTGATTGCGTCATTGGCATCAGAAGCAAACAAGATCGTGACATCAGTAGTGTGCTACCGGGGTTTTCGCAGGTAGTCCCAGCTGAACGATCGTTCATGGTTTTGTTCGACAGTCTCAAAGTTGATTGTGCCCTCTCTGGCATAGTACAGTTATTCACTGATTCCTGATGTAACATTCTCGAATAACAGGCGTTCTGTAACATTTCAGTCGATTATTCGTGAGAAGAGGTAAAGGAGTGAACCAGAACCGTTGTGAAGGACAAACGTCGGATGAGTCCGCCCTGGTTCAGAGAGCTGTCCGTCATGATGCTGATGCCTTCGCGAAGTTGTATGACATGCATGTCGACAGGGTATATAGACACATCTATTACCGCGTAGGCAACGAACAGGACGCCGAAGACCTGACCCAGCAGGTCTTTCTCAAGGCCTGGCAGGCCATCCGCAGATACAAAAAGACGACAAGTCCGTTTGTTGCCTGGCTCATCACCATCAGCCACAATCTGGTGGTGGATTTTTACCGAACTAGAAAAGACAAGACATATCTCGAAGCTGAGGTTCTGGCTGACGGCCCAGCATCGAGCCCGGAGCACGTAGCCGAAACCAGTTTTGAGCAGCAGCGTTTGCGGAAGGCGATTTTGCAGCTAGGCGGAGATGAGCAGCAGGTGGTCATCCTGCGCTTCATAGAAGGTTTTGAGTTCGCCGAGATCGCCTCTGTCATGAAGAAGAAAGAAGGAAATGTGAGAGTCATCCTGCACAGGGCGCTGGCGAAACTCCGTGATGTCCTGGAAGAGGAGAGGAAACAGAGTTGAAGAAGTTTGAGGACATACTCGTCCAGTGTATTGATGACATCAAGGCAGGCAGGTCCAGCATCGAAGACTGTCTGGACAGGTATCCGTCTATGCGCGAGCGGTTGGAGCCGCTGCTAAGGATTGCTCTTGGAATTCGGGAGCCACCGGATGTCAAGCCCTCTGCCGCCTTCAAGGTAAAGGCCCGGGTCTGGCTTATGGACCAGATTCACGGCAGGCAGGCTGTAACAAAACGGCCGTGGTCTCGTTATGATAGTCAGACGAAGCCAACATCGTATGTAAGGAGGTTTAGCATGGCGGGTGTCGTTCTCGCGATTGTCTTAGTTCTCTGCGCTGCGGGTGGGAGCACTGTTTATGCTGCACAGGATAGTCTGCCCGGTGATGCCCTCTACCCGGTAAAACTGGGCACCGAGCAAGTGATAATGATATTGCCGGGAGACGATGTTGCTAAGGCGGATCGAGCCCTGAGCTTCGCGGAACGACGAGTGAGAGAGATGGAGGCGCTGGCGGAAAAAGGGCGTTCACAGGATCTGGAGCTGGCTGTGGAAAAATACGGTTATGCCTTGAAGATGACAATGGCCGCGATGGGGCGGGCACGCAATGGCGGACTGGTTGCAGGAAACGTTACAGCACGGGTGGCCGAGACCATGGCAACACATCTTTACAGGCTGGATATGCTCGGCGACATCGTGCCGGACGCGGCGAAGTCGGCCATAGCTCGCGCGAGAGAGACGGCAGAGAGGGGGCGACAAAATGCCCTTGCGGCTCTGGCCAATGATAACGCCGTACGGGCGGCCGAGATGAACCTTGCTGCAATGCTTGGAAGGTTGAACAGGGTCAGGGCCAAAGTTCAAGATGGGGAGGCATTGCAGATTGCCCTGCAGCAGTTTGAGGATATGGCGGGATTTGGCCAGGAGATTTCCCAGATTACTGAGGAGACGGGCTTAAACATAGCCGAAGTGGCAGAACTTGTGACAGAGGCGACTTCCATGCACCTGGAAGTGCTGGCGGAGCTCTATGAAGAGGTGCCTGAGCAGGCGAAGAAGGCCATTGAACAGGCAATGGAACAGTCGTTCAGAGGTTACGAAAGGATGATGATGGTGTTGGAGAGGACTGGCGTGGAGGATTCTGAGCTGCCGGTCATACCGGAAGAGATACGGCAACGGATGGAAGACATCCTGGGCTGGACAAATGCCCCCAAGGCAGGTATTCCCACTGGTGGGTCCCCGGGACAGTCCTGCCCCTGTTGTGGAGGCAGATAGACTGCGCCCTATCATTATGAATCCTTCTTTCTATACGTGGCAGTTGCACGCGGTGAATCGGCGCGACGAAGCAATCTCGGTGGCCTTGCCTGGCTGTTTGAGAGTTTGATCATGATAATGCTGAGCTATGTTGCAGTACACAGGTGACATGATGGAAGCTGGCAACCACGATTCAGGGATAACCAACGTATCGCAAAGAGGGCGAAACACAAAGTCGGTGCCCAGGCAAAGGAGACACTACTGCCTGCCAAGGTTTGACATCCTGTTGATTTGCCTAGCTTTAGTAGCGGCGATGACGGGGTGTGAATCTACTCCTGAGCGCCTGGAAATATGGAATTGGCATGACCTGTATGCCATCAGAGATAATCTGAGTGGCCATTACCTTCTGATGACCGACCTCGATCCCACTACCGCTGGTTACTGGGAGCTCGCAAGCAATGCAGCCAATCAAGGTAAAGGCTGGCAGCCTATTGGGACTGCTGATGACCCATTCAAGGGGACTTTTGACGGACAAGGTTATGACGTAAGTGGCATGTTTATCAACCGCCATGACGAAAGTCTGGTAGGGCTTTTCGGTGCTGTTGATGTGGGAGGGGTCATCCAGAATGTCAAGGTGGTGAACGCCGATATGACAGGCGAGTGGGCGGTGGGCGGTCTGGTGGGAGAAAACTGCGGCGATGTGCGCAGCTCATATTCGAGCGGCATCATGAACGGCGCTGATTGCGTTGGTGGCTTGGTAGGAGCAAATACCGGTACTGTGAGCTCTTGCTATTCCGCCGCTAACGTGACCGGCCATTGGGATGTTGGCGGTTTGGTGGGATGCAGTGATTCCTCTGGCACAGTGAGCAACTCTTGTTCGGTCGGTGACGTGACCGGTGAATGGGCTGTTGGTGGTCTGGTGGGAGGCAATCTGGGAGGCATTGTTGCCAAATCCTACTCCACCGGTGACATAACTGGCGATGACTACGTTGCCGGTCTGGTGGGAGACAATCAGGGCACCGTGAGCAACTCTTATTCCATCGGCAGCGTGATTGGCGAATGGTATGTCGGGGGCTTGGTGGGAGATAATGATTTCTCGGGCATTGTGAGTAACTCTTATGCCAGCGGTGGTGTGACTGGCGACTCGTTTGTTGGCGGTCTGGTGGGATCCAATTGGGGCACCGTGAGCAACTCTTTTTGGGATATCGAGACTTCAGGGACGAACGAGAGTGACGGGGGAACGGGCAAGACTACGGCGGCAATGCAGAATATCGTTACTTTTACTGACACAGCAACAGTAGGATTAGACAACCCCTGGGATATAACACCCGTCGCTCCTGGCGAGACCGACAGCGACTTCACCTGGAACACAATTATTGGCCAGACCCATCCTTTTCTGAGCTGGCAGGCCTAAGACAAAGCCAGGGCAATCACGTACTTCTAGGCAGCTCCAGGAATGCCGTGCCTGATTTCCTTAATCTCGCAGTAACGGTTGGTAAAGAAAGATAGAGTTGACCTTCTATTGCGTGCTGTGTATTCGGCAATTCTAACTTCAAGGCATCGACCCAGTTCCACCTTGCGGAGCAGATTTGTGGCACGAGGGGACTGTAACAAAATGGCCTTGCCTTCGTTATAACAATCAGATAGAGCCAACAAAGACAGAGAAGGAAGTTGAAATGAAGAAAGTAGCCGTTATTCTGGCAATTGCACTGACTCTTTCCGCCCTGGGGGGCACGGTTTACGCTGCACAGGACAGTCTGCCCGGTGACGTTCTCTACTCGGTCAAGCTGGGTTTCGAGGGGGCAACAATTTTGTCGCGGGGAGACGATGTTGCCAGGGCACAACGAGCCCTGAACTTCGCCGACAAACGGGTGAGGGAGATGGTAGCACTGACTGAAGAAGGACGTCCGGAGGACCTGGATCTCGCCGTGGAAAAGTATTGTTACGCTCTGAATGTGACACTGACTAGAATGGAGGAGGCTCTCAATAAGGGAGGATCACATGCAGGAGACATAGCAGCGCTCGTGGCTGAGGCTACGGCGGAGCATCTCTCCACATTGAACGAGCTCTATGACACGGTGCCGGACGAGGCTAAACCAGCTATAGAAAGGGCAATGATCGAAGCACTGAAATGCTATCAAAGGGCAATCCAGGTGCGGGAGCAGCTCGGGCTTCAGGTTTCTGGACTGGCAACCATACCGGCAACCATACAGGAGCGAGTGGAGCAATGGATACAGGAAAATGCCGAAGCGGGACTTGCCGAAGTAGGGCAGTGATGTCTCCTGTTCCGTAATATCCTGAAAAAGAAGAGGAAACAGACTTGAGAAAATTGAAGAAGTTGAGAAAGTCGGAAGACATATTCGTGAAGCATATTGAGGAAATTGAGGCAGGCGAGTCTAGCATCGAAGATTGCCTGGACCAGTATCCTTCTATCCGTGAGCAATTGGAGCCGCTACTGAGGATTAATCTTGAAATTCGAAGAAGGAGAGGGAACAGAGTTGAAGCAATTTGAAGACATACTTGTCCAGTGTATCGAGGACATCGAGGCAGGCAGGTCTACCATCGAAGACTGCCTGGACAGATATCCGTCTATGCGCGAGCATCTGGAGCCGCTGCTAAGGATTGCTCTTGAGATCCGAGAGTCACCGGATGTGAAGCCCTCTGCTACCTTCAAGGTAAAGGCCCGGGTCTGGCTTATGGACCAGCTTCACGGCAGACAGGCTACGAAAAAATGGCCGTGGTCTCGTTATGACAGCCAGGCAAAGCCAGCATTCTATGTAAAGAGATTTAGCACGAGCACGGCAAGTATTATTCTGGTGATTGTATTAGCTCTCTCTGCCGTGGGCGGGAGCACCGTCTATGCCGCACAGGATAGTCTGCCTGGTGATGCCCTCTACTCGGTAAAGCTGGGCACTGAGCAAGTGATGATGATACTGCCGGGAGACGATGTTGTTAAGGCGGAACGAGCCCTGAGCTTTGCCGACAAACGAGTGAGAGAGATGGAGGTGCTGGCTGAAGGAGGGCGTTCACAGGATCTGGACCTGGCTGTAGAGAAGTATGGTTATGCCTTGAATATCACAGTGGCCACCATGGAGCAGGCACGCAATAGGGGACTGGCTGCAGGAAACGTTACAGCACGGGTCGCCGAGGCCACGGCAAGGCATCTTTCGGTACTCGACAGGGTCTGGGACATGGTGCCTGACGAAGCAAAGGCGGCCGTAGCGCATGCCAGAAGTGTATCGCAGACGGGGTATTTTCATGCTCTGGCCGCTTTGGCTAAGAACAACACTGTGCAGGCGGCTGAGATGAACGTGGCTGCTATGCTGGGAAGGTTGAACAGGGTCAGGGCCAGGGTCCAGGACGAAGAGGCATTGCAGATTGCCCTGCAGCAGTTCGAGGCCATGGCCGAGTTTGGCGAAGAGATTTCCCGAATTGCCCAGGGGCTAGGCCTGAACATAACCGAGGTGGAAGAACTTATCGCTGAGGCGACTTCCAAGCATCTGGAAGTGCTGGCGGACGTCTGGGAAAGAGTGCCTGAACAGGCCCGACCGGCTATAGAAAGGGCGATGGCCAATTTGATGATACGTCATCAAAAGAGAATCCAGGCATTAGAGCAAAAGGGTGCCAAGGTCCCTCCAGCTCCGGCGATACCGGAAAGAGTACGAGAAAGAATGGAGGAAAGAATACGCGAACAGGGGAAACCAGATGGGACAACGCCCCCTGGGCAACAGGGTGCTCCCGGCGACGTGGGGAACCAGAATGGCCATGGCGCAACATGAATACTGTAAATGGCGCGTATCACTGGCGGAAAGGAGTTGATTAGAAAAAGGAGGAAGACCATGAAGACGGTTTTGTTATCAGTGGCAATTATTGCGGCGGTGCTGGCCGTGTTGGGAGTAGTCTACGGGGCTCCGGAACAAGGACTACCGGAACAAGGACTGCCAACAGGAACCTTAAAGCTGTATCTTTGTGATGCACCGCTAGATGCTGAAAATATTACAGGTGTTTATATCACTATTAATGAAATTCAATTTCATCTAGACGGTCAATGGATAACGTCTGAAGAATTCGAAGGCCCTCAGACATATGACTTACTGGAACTGACCGGAGGGAATTCCGCTTTATTAGGTGAGTTGACGTTGCCTGCCGGCAATTACACTCAAATTCGCTTCATGCTGGATATCCCGGAAAAGGGTCCACACCCGGTCAATCCGGGCTGCTATGTCGAATTTGCCGATGACTCCACCGAGCCTCTGTTCGTGCCGAGCGGTGGGCAGACAGGCTATAAAGCGACAGGCCGATTTGAAGTGACTGTTAATGGGACTGTGGAGGTTACCGCGGACTTTGATGTTCGTAAACCTGGAGCTGTACATCTCGCGGGTTCTCGATACATCTTAAACCCGACAATTAAGCTGATAGTCAACGGCCAGTCTGACGTAACACTTGAAGATGAAGACTCTAGTGAATCGGAACAAGCACTGGAGACAGGAACCCTGGCGCTCTATCTTTCCGATGCGCCGATAGACGCTGAGAATGTTACAGGCGTCTATATCACTATTAATGCGATTCAGTATCATATCGCCGGCCATTGGATAACGTGTGAGGAATTTGAAGGCCCTCAAACATATAACTTGTTGGAGCTAACCGGGGGAAATACGACCTTACTGGGTGAGTTTACCTTACCTGCCGGGAACTACACTCAGATCCGCTTCATGCTGGGTATTCCGGAAATGGGGCAGAACCCGGCCAACCCGGGCTGCTACGTGGAGTTTGCCGATAACTCTACCCAGCCCCTCTTCGTCCCGAGCGGTGGGCAGACGGGTTACAAAGCGACAGGCCGATTTGAGGTGACCGTTAATGGGACTGTGGAGGTTACTGCGGACTTCGACGTTCGCAAAGCCGTGATTGTGGCGGGTTCTCACTACATCTTGAAGCCAACAATCAAGCTGATTGTCAATGACTAGGCCGGAGGTATCTTTGGCCGAATTAAGAGTGTTGCTGGCCGGGTAACTGCTGAGGACAGCGTTGGTTTTATTGCAGTGATGTGCTTGAAAACGATGTAACCAGGAAGAGGTTACCTCAACCGAAAGGAGTTGACTAAAGAAGAAAGAAAGGAGGACAGACATCAAGCAGATGTGACTATCACTATGGTGAAGTGTACCTGGATTTTGGAAGAAATGAAATGTAATAAAGGAGGGCAAGAATGAAGAATTTTGTATTAGCACTGGTGATTATTCTGGGTATGGTGGCGACAGCGGGACTGGGTTGTGGAGGAGCGTCAGGAATAGGGACCCTGGCACTCTATCTTTCCGATGCGCCGATTGACGCTGAAAATGTTACAGGTGTCTATATCACTATCAATGAAATCCAATATCATATGGATGATCAATGGATAACTTGCGAGGAATTCGAGGGGCCCAAGACATACAACTTATTGGAGTTGACCGACGGAAATTCCACCCTATTGGGTGAGCTGGTATTACCTGGTGGGCATTACAATCAAATCCGTTTCATACTCGAAATCCCGGAGATGGGTCAGAACCCGGCCACTCCAGGCTGCTATATAGAATTCTCCGATAACTCCACCCAGCCTCTCTTCGTCCCCAGCGGTAACGAGACAGGTTATAAAGCGGTAGGGGAATTCACGGTGCCCGCCAATGGGACTGTGCAGCTTACCGCCGACTTCGATGTTCGTAAAGCTGTCCATCTGGCAGCCTCTCACTACATCCTGCATCCAACAATCAGGCTGGTACTCAATAATGAAGCCGGGCGCATCTCCGGCGTGGTCACAAATAATTCTACATACACGGACATAATTGTTTTCGCCTACGAGGATGGAACCTGGACTGATACGGAAGACGATGAGCCGGTATACCCGGCATCCAGATTTCCCAATGCGGTCAACAGCGGGAAGATGTGTGACGACGGCCATTACACAATACCCTTACTGGCCGCTGGAACCTACGACCTGGCTGTCGCCGGGTATAACGGCGCGGATTTTGGAGAGGTGCTGGGTTTCATATCCGACGTAGTAGTTGAGAGCAACCAGACTGCACACCAGAACATTGACACTGATGCCCTGGAGGCTAGCCTTTAGACCAAGTAATTAATTATTGTGGATTTACCCGTTGCGGGTACACGACCCAAAGCTCTGTATCCGCAACGGGTAAGTTTTCCCAGAACCTGTACGCGCTGCATTCGTAAGGTCTATGAGAAACTGTATTTGGATGTTGAAAAGGAGCAAAGCATTCGCCGAAAAGACGGGAGCCTGTCTATGAAGAAGTGCTCTGTAATCCGCTTTATCTGTGGAATCGCCCTCGGCTTACTCGTCGTGCCCGGGTTGAG
>Ga0256868_10000167_pt1 | contig 39219 bp, 35 predicted proteins | sample RVTome_13_FD_187341 | JGI IMG/M metagenome (GOLD analysis project Ga0256868, IMG submission 187341) | Soil microbial communities from uranium-contaminated site in the Upper Colorado River Basin, Wyoming, United States - RVT92D227 HiSeq ...
GCGATATCGCCGATAAGATACAAAAAGATATGCCGCAGGTCACGGAAAATGAGAAAGTGCAGGCCGTACGTGAGGGCCGAGGCGGCGATCAGGACGAGCGATATCGAAAGCCGCCAGCTCCAGATCTTGTTCATGGCCGATCACGCCTGGCTGGGACGCCTTGGACAATCCGGCAGTTTTGCGATTTCTCTCGGGCCTGGCTCGATCAGACATTCCTCTGGTTTACAGCAGGTTTCACAAACCCGCTTGTAACCCTGAAAACCGAGAAGGTTGATGTCCGGCGCAAGAAAACCGGGCTTCACGGGCTCTGGCCGGAGGAGGTCTGTGCTGAGGTATTTTTTGTTGTCGTCGGCAAAGACCGTCACAACCGCGGCCTCCTTGCCCAGTTTGTTCTGGGCGATCAGGGCGCCGAGGAAGTTTGCCCCCGAAGAAATGCCCACGCCGATGCCCAACTCTGCCGCCAGTTTCTGGGACATGAGGATGGCGTCTCCGTCATCCACAGCGATGATCTCGTCTAGGCCGCCCAATTTCACAATCGGCGGGATGAACTCATCCGAGATCCCCTGGATACGGTGCTTGCCGACCTTGTAGCCGGTTGACATCGTCGGGGAGTTTGATGGTTCCAGGGGATGAAGTTTGATCTTCGGGTTCTTTTCTTTGAGGAAGCGTCCGGCTCCCATAATGGTCCCGCCCGTACCGACGCCCGCCACGAAGGCGTCCGGTCTCATAGCCCGGAAGTTGAGCTGCCACCAGATTTCGGGTCCAGTAGTCAAATAATGGGCTTCGACGTTGTCCTCGTTGGAGAATTGGCGGGGGAGGAAAGCTCCCGGAGTCCGGGCCGCCAGTTCTTCCGAGAGGCGGATGCATCCCAAGAAACCGCCCTCTTCATGGCTGACGAGGTTAATCGTCGCGCCCAGGCTCCGGATGAGGTTGATCCGCTCTGCGCTCATCCAATTGGGCATGAAAATAGAGACAGGGTGCCCCAATGCCCGGCCGATGGCTGAAAAGGCGATCCCCGTGTTCCCACTCGTCGCCTCGATGATGAGGCCGCCCGGAGTGAGCATCCCTCGGTCGTAACCTCGTTTGAGGATGTGAAAGGCCATCCTGTCCTTGATGCTGCCCGTCATATTCAGATTTTCCGCTTTGGCATAAATGACGCGCTTCTCTCCTCGGTATGTGAATTCGAAGGCCAGAAGAGGAGTGTTCCCGATCAAGCTGGAAAGTTCGCGGATCCGGCGCTGTTGGTCATCGGAAAGCATGGGCATGAGAATCCTCCCGATATATGTTTATAAGTCGGACGAAGGATTTAGAGTCTATTATTTTTGAGTAGGTGACAGGATAAAGTCAAGCTACAAAAAAATCAAGCTTTTTCCTGGAAAATTGACGAGCGGTTGATATGCCCCGGGGCTTGCCAAGGGGAACCGCTTGTAGAGGGATCCAAGGGGGAGCCCCCCCCCGCAAAGCGATCAGAGACGCATTTCAGATTTCCAATTATTTGTATTAATCCCCTCAACTCCTGACCGTATATCACTTTCAAATGCAGAAATGATAAAATACCGATATCTCGAAGATAAACTCGTTGGAGGCGGAGATCGGGAATGATTCAAGGAATTCCGTCTAAGCGAACCGTGGAAAGGAGCCGTCTTTGGCCAGGGCGGAGGGATCGGTTCCCCGGATCGAGATCCGGGAATTGAACGGGAGAGGAGGTCATAATGAAAAAAATCGGCATAATCATCTGCGGTCGTTACAAAACGTGCGGCGGGGGGAAATGTCTCCGGGCCTTACGCGAGCGTGTCGGAGCGTTCGCCCGATATCCGAAGGATGAGCCCGTCGAGATCGTCGGCTACAGCTATTGCGGCGACTGTCCCGGCGGGAACGTCGAGTACGTCCCGGAGGAGATGAAGAAAAACGGCGCGGAGGTCATCCATCTGGCGACGGGACTCGTGGTCGGCTACCCGCCCTGTCCCTTTATCCGTCAGTTCAAGGAATTCATCGAGACAAAGTATGCGATTCCCGTGGTTATCGGCACCCATCCGATTCCCTTGAAGTACCATCAGGCCCACGAAAAGCTCTCCTTTTGGAACGACATGAAAATGGAGGAGCTTGCGGGCGAACTGATGAGGGAAGATCGGGCCGTCATGGAATCCTATAACTGATAGCCACCTGCCTTCGATTCCTTCCTGGAATTGCCGCATGAAAGTCAAATCTTTTTCATGAAATATCTTCTCGGCCTGGGAAGCAATTTGGGGAATCCGGAGAAGAACACTCGGCGCGCGATCGCGGCGCTCGAAAAAAGAGGCGTTAAAATTTTGACTTCGTCCTCTCTCTATCGCACCGAGCCGGTGGGATTCGTCGACCAGCCGTGGTTTTTGAATTAGGTTATCGAGGCTGAAACGGATCTCTCGCCTTATAGACTGCTCCAAGCGGCGAAGGATATCGAAACGACGATGGGGCGCAAACCGTCCGCTCGTAACGCCCCCCGGATCATCGATATCGATATCTTGATGACGGAAAATGCGGTCATCCGGACCGGAGACCTGGTCGTTCCCCATCCAAATTGACTGTCCTCCCATCTTGTCTTAAAATAGTGGTGACGTTATCTATGTCTGTCCCGACCTGTCATCCCTTCAAGGCCGTCGAATTCCTTCTCGCCAGAGGAAGCCTGCCGGTTCTCTACTGGCTGAAAAAAGATATCCTGGGCGTGCCGGCGGACAGAGATAAAAAGAATTTGGGCAAGTTCGGAGCGCGCGTCAGGATCCTGGAGAGCCAGAGGCCGGATGGGAGTTGGACAAAAAACGCTTCCGCCGGCTCCTCTCAAGACGAAAGAACGGATCTTTTAGCTGAGACGCTGAAAAACGTTTCCCGGCTCTATGATTACGGCTGCACAAGGGATGACATCCAGGTCAAAAAGTCTGTCTGGTATCTGTTTTCATCGCAGACCAAAGAGGGGGATTTCCGGGCGACATCATGGTCTGAATACACGCCGGGATTTCACGCCCTGACGCTCGAGATCTTGTGCCGGCTCGGACTGGGCAAGGACGAGCGGGTCCAGACGGGATTCCACTGGCTCATGCTTCACAGGCAGAAAGACGGCGGGTGGGCGATCCCGTGCCGAACCATCCGCAAGAAAGAGATCGAAAAGCGGTACCTGGATCGAGCGAAAAATTCCGCGCGGCCTTTCCAGCCTGATAAGTCGAAGCCGTTTTCCCATTTCATCACGGGACTTGTACTCCGGGCTCTGACCGAATCCCCCCAATGGAGGGAAAGCCGGCAATGCCGCAAGGCAGCCGAGCTCGTCCTCGGCCGGTTCTTTAAAGATGATCGATATGAGGACCGGAGATCGGCCGCCCACTGGGAAGAACTGAGCTATCCCTTCTGGTCGACGAACATCCTCTGCAGCCTGGACGCGCTCTCCAAGGCGGGATTTGGCGCGGGTGAGCCGAAAATTGGGCGGGGTTTGGATTGGCTCCTGGGACAGCAGAACAGTCAGGGATTTTGGGAATCCCGGGCCAACAACGCGGCTTTCGAAGACGATTTGTGGCTGACCTTGGCCGTATTGCGCGTTTTGAAAAGGTTTAGTCTCCTGGTGTTGTGAGAACTTTCATGAAATATCATCTTGGGCTCGGCAGCAATCTGGGGAATCCGGAAAGAAACATAAAAACAGCGCATATTTGGCTGAAGAGGATGGACTTTAAGATCCTGGCGAGATCAGCGTTTTATCGAACCGAGCCCGTGGGTTTTGCCGACCAGCCCTGGTTTATCAATCAAGCCGTCGAAATAGAAACGGCCCTCTCTCCCTGGGAGCTTCTCGGGGCCGTCAAGCGGATCGAGATGAAGATGAAGCGCCGGCCGGCTGCTCTGAACCGCCCGCGGATCGTCGACATCGATATTTTGCTCGCGGAAGATACCGTCATTCAGACAAAAAACCTGACGATTCCGCATCCGCGGCTGGCAGAAAGAAATTTCGTCCTCGTCCCGCTGGCCGAGATCGCGCCCGATGTCGTCCATCCGGTTTTGAAAAAAACGATTAAGCGCTTGCTTAAGCGATCCAAGGACCGTGCGCAAGCGAAAATCGTTTTATGACAGACATGTGTTACTCATACAAACGCAATAAATAAAGTGACAATGTATGGGCGGCGCCTAGGCCGCCCTCAAGCCCCCGTAGCGGAGGGGGGGGGCCCGTCGGCTTTTCCGACGGGGGGAACCGACGGGACTGGTTCCCCGGGGCCCGGGGGCTGCGGGCGGCCTAGGCGCCGCCCGAACGGGGATGTCATTTTAATTAATGCGTTGATAATAGATTTGACACGCGGCCGACTTTTTCGACCATGATCGAAAAAAATATTCTCTTTATTTTGCCGCGCCGTAGAATATCGCGTTGAACAGGATCTTGAACGTCCCATAGGGCTGGGCGCGGAACAGGACGGGGAAGCCGAGCAGGATGAGCTTGCCTTTTTCAAAAGGCACGTCCAAGAGCGCCGATTTCTGCTGAATGAGCTTCTCGCCGTGGATCCAGCCGCTCATCAATAAATTCTCCCCCGCATATTTCGCCACGCTCTTGGCCTCTTTCTTCGAGCCATAGGACGGAACGATGTCGAAGGCGCAACTATCGGAGAAAACGGCCGGGGCTTCCTTGGCCATGCCGTAGGCCAAGGGGTGGGTTGTGTCGAATTCGAGCCGCAGGATCGAGCCCGAGCAGAGGAAATCCTGGGATTTGACGTTCTTGAGGACATTCCTGGCCGGCGCGCCGAAGTCGCTCATGGCCATCTCCGAGATAGAGTTCATGAAAATGATTGCGCCGCCCCCCTCGGCGAACTGTTTCAGGTTCCGAAGGCCGTTCGGAGTGATCCCGCCGATGAAATTAGCCGGCATCGTGCCCTTCATGTAGCCGTTGACAACGCTCTCCGGTCTCCCGTAGTCGGGCATGATGAGGACATCGTACTTTTCGCCAAGGCTTCCGGCCCGGATGTCGCCGTCGTGCAGGATCGCGTATTCGAATTCGTGCTGGTCGAGCACGAACCGCGTCCATCCTTCTTCAGGGCTCGAGAGCCAGGCCTGGTAGATGGCGAGGCGCGGTTTTTTCAGCTCATAAGTTTCGACCTTGAGATTATCGGCGATGCCGGTGATCCTGATGTTCAGATCTTTTGTCAGCTTGTCCATGACCGCTGGGGCGATGCTTGAGGCTTGGACGATAATCGTGCCTTCGGGCCAGGTTTTATTCTGGGCGGTGAATGGTTTTTTCGCCCAGGACGCCTTGCCGCCCGCTTTGAAGATCCGGTTCAGCGCCGTCGCGCTCGCGTTTTCCGCGGGACTCAAGAGATAAGCCGATGACGCCCGGCCGGCGATTTCTCCCATGCCAGCCTTGACCTCTTTTTGAGGGGTCATTATGACATTAACCGGCGTATTGGCCGGAAGCGCCTTCAATCCGAATTGATAGGGAAGAGTCCAACCCATCATGTCGTAGGCCTCGAAAGGCGCTCCCTCGAATTTTTGGGATGAGACAAGCCCCTGCCAAAGATCGGGATATTTCCGCATGTCCGGATAGCGCTGCTCTTCGAAGACGTTCTTGACGAAGAGGGCGAACGGCTGGGACATAGGAACGATGAAGGTCCCCGGTGGATAGGTGATGCCGTCACAGGCGAACGCTTCCTCGGCTTTATAGACATCGACGCCGAGCAGGATCATCCGGTTGAGAAGAAGGGAGAGGTTTCCAGGGTCGCTTTGTTGGGCGGGAAAGATCCAGGCATAGGGCGGTTCTTTCTTGAATTTGTCGATAATGTCAGCCCCCATTCTGTACTTATTGAAAAGCAGCTCTTCTCGATATTTGGAGGCGATGTCGAGCACGGCTTTGGAAGCGGTCAGACAATAATCCACGGCGTCTTTAAGCCGCCACCAGCCGCCCTTCCAGGGACTTGGATAGAACGCCGACATCGTCAGATCCTGGTACGCCTGAGGAAACTCGCGGAGAGTGTAAAAATGGGGTGTGGCGTAGCGGTAGAGCGCCGTTTCGGTCAGGATCGAGATGATATTGTGGGAATCGACGACCTGGGTGACGTAGCCGGGATACCATGTGTCAAAGACGATTCGCGAGATGGCGCCCTCTTTACCCTCTTCGTCGAACGCAGCGCCCATGGCCGAGCCGATGATGTTTTGCCAGCGGACGACGAGCGGATGGACGTTGGGGTTGGTGGGCTCGGAGTTGGGCGGTGTCCAGATACGGGCGGGAAACGGCGCAGTCTGGTGGTGATTGTAGAGGATGACCGGATAATATTCCTGGTTCACGAGCCGGGTGATGTTCTGCGTCTCGATGAGATTGGCAATATAGGAATCGCGGTTGTTATCATGGCCGGCGTATTTGTGGTAAAGGTAGGGCATGGGCGAGACTTCGAAGGGTGTGCCGATATTGGGATGATACCACTCGGCCAGGAGATTCATTCCGTCAGGGTTGGCGAAGACAAGGACGAGGATTACGTCGTTGAGGATGCGGAGGGTCTTGGCGTCCTGGGCCGTTACCAAGTCATACGCAAGCGGGATGTTGTGCTGGGCCGGGGCACATTCGGAAGCATGCAGTCCGCCGTCGATGTAAACGATGGCTCGGCCTTCCTGGGCCAGCTTTTTGGCTTCGGCGGACGATATCTTGGCCAGCGAAAGCGTGCGCGCTGTCTGCTTGTATTTGTCGAGCGCGGCCAGGTTTTGGGGAGCGCTGATGACCGCGTAGGTCATCGTCTGTCCCATCGAGGTTTTCCCCGCGTCGAAGAGCCTGATGCGGTCCGAGCTTTGGGCGAGTCTCTTGAAATAGTCGATGGCCTGGGTGAACGTGGCCAGGTGATAGTCCTCACCGATCTTGAACCCGAGGACCTCCTCGGGCTTAGGCACGGATTGGCCGAAGGCCGTTGGGCAAACGGAGATGGCAAGAAGCAGGACCAGGGCGGCACGGTTCTTTTTCAAGAGTTTCATGAGACCTCCTTAAAACAGGTTCATTCGTATACCAAGCATCTCATTCCCCCAACTCCCTTGATTAAAATGGGGGATATCTATGGCCTTCTATTCCCCTTAGGCTAAAGGGGGAGAAGGGGGATTATTTCCGCCAAAGCTAAAAAGCATTCTTAATATGTCTGATGATCGGCCGTCCTCTAGCCTCAATCAAAACGGAAATGACGTCAAACCGGCAGGGGATCTCGCCGAGGCGGCTTTTAACGAGATATCCCTGGGCGATCTTCCGGATCTGATCCTGCTTGGCGGTCGTCACGGATTCCTCGGGAAAGCCGAAGCCGCAGCCTGTCCGGGTTTTGACCTCGGCGAAGACAAGTGTCTTTCGGTCGTAGGCGATGATGTCGATCTCGCCTCTGAACAGGCGAAAGCCCCGGGCCACAACGCGATACCGCTTTTTTTCGAGGAACCGGATGGCGGCATTTTCCCCCAGCCTCCCCAGCTTCACCCGAGTTTTTCGAGGATCTTCCATCGCACGCCGTCTTTTGTGTCTTCGAGAACGATCCCGGCCTCAAGGAGCTCTTTTCTGATCTCGTCGGCCCGCTTGAAATTCCTGTCTTTGCGCGCTTGTTCCCGCTCCTGGATCTTGGGCCGCAGTTCGTCCGCGAGATCCATGTCTTTCTTCGAAGGCAGGAGCGCGAACACCCGGTCCAAAGAATAGACGAAGGAAACCGTGTCCTTTGCGTCATCCGCACAGATCTTTCCGTCTTTGATCAGGACGTTGGTCTTTTTGATGAGCTCGAAGAAGGCGGTCAACGCAACCGATATGTTGAGGTCGTCGCTCAGCCCTTCGACGAATCGATCATTCGTTTCTTCGAGGAGTTTTTGGGAATCTGAATTTTTGCCTGATGGAAAGGCGCGATGTTCAAGTTCATAGAGGAAATCTTTGATCCTCTGCCATGCCGACTCCGCCTGCTCCAGGGCTTCGAAGGTAAAGTTCAGCACTTTGCGGTAGTGCGTGGACAGAAGGAGAAAACGGAGGGCCATGGGATTGACCTGCCTCTTTTGGACCAGGTCCCGCAGGGTGAAATAATTGCCTTTGGATTTTGACATTTTTTCGCCGTTCACGATCAGGTGATGGCAGTGCAGCCAGTAATTCACGACCGGCTTCCCGAAATAGGTCTCGGATTGGGCGATCTCGTTCTCGTGGTGGGGGAAGATGTTGTCCACTCCGCCGCAGTGGATATCAAACGTCTGCCCCAGAAATTTGGAACTCATGGCTGAGCATTCGATATGCCAACCCGGTCGTCCCGGCCCGATCTCCGTATCCCAATAGGGTTCGCCTTCTTTGGGGGCCTTCCAGAGAGCGAAATCCTGAGCGCTCTCCTTTTCGTATTCATCCGATTCGACCCGCTTCGTCGAACGGAGCTCGTCAAGATTGATCTTGGACAGCTTTCCATAGCCCGGGAACTTGGCGATGCTGAAGTAGATCGAGCCGTCCGTTCGATAGGCGATGCCTTTTTCGAGGAGGGCCTTGATGATGCGGACCATTTCAGGGATGTGCTCCGTCGCCCGGGGATAGTGGTCGGCGGGCGAGATATTCAGGACGTGGAGGTCCTTGAAGAATGCCTCGATGTATGGTTTGGTATACTCGTTCAGGCTGACGCCTTGAGCGTTCGCCCCGCGGATGGTCTTGTCATCCACGTCGGTGATGTTCATCACGTGTGCGACCCGGAACCCGCGGAATTGGAGGAACCGCTTGAGGAGGTCTTCAAAGACATAGGCCCGGAGATTGCCGATATGGGAGAAATCATAGACGGTCGGACCGCAGGTGTAGAGCTTGACTTCGCCAGGGACGAGCGGCGCAAAAGGCTCTTTTTCGCCGCTCAGGGTGTTAAAGAATTGGATCATTTCTGATTATTATACAATAAAACAGACAATAAAAGGTCCACGTGCCTCTGCCTGCTCAAAATTTAAGAATTGGTTCTCTTCCATTTTGGGTGACCTATAAGAAAAAGCGCAGGAAACGGCCGGGGCGATCAGGGAGGCTTTAGCCTTATCGATGCAGAGACGCGCATTAAGATTTTCAAAAAGCATGAGATAAGACTTTTCATTAGAAATATTGAACCACGGGCTCATGGGCGGTACACAGAGGTATGGGCACCCCTGGCTGAAATTGACCGGGGTCCACATTTGTGCCATAATTTCTTTTTAATCCTGATTTTTTAATCCTATTTCATAAGACGGCCATGAAGAAGATATTGGTTCTTGGCGCGGGCTTCGTGGCCGGGCCTCTGGTTCGGTATTTTCTCGAGCGGCCAAGCGCAGAGGTCATTGTCGCCGACATCGAAGTCGAAAAAGCGAAGATTCTTGTCGGCGTCCACCCCAAAGGGAAAGCGCTCGCCCTCAATGTAAGGGATGAAGAAGCCCTAAAAACTGAGATCGCGGAATCCGATATCGTCATCAGCCTCGTTCCCCATATGTTTCATCCCGTCTTCGTCAATTTCGGCATTCCCGGGGGCGATTCGTCGATGGCCCGCCTGGTCGGCCTGCCAGCCGCTGCCGGAACCCGGCTTATTCTTGAAGGTAAAATCCGAAGGACCGGCGTCTCGATCCCGGTTCATCCGGAGATCTATGGCCCCATCCTTGAAGAACTAGAAGAGCACGGCATTATTTTCGAGGAGAAAATGGATGCGGTCCTATAACCTGAACTATTCCTAAATCGCAGCGTTTCCTCGAGAAGAGGATTCGCAGATGGCGCTGAATTCAAGACGAGGGGGACACGATCCCAAATTCCTGAGAATTTGGGTCATGTCCCCGAATTCGGCGCCCGTCTGCAAATTCAGGACCTGGAGATACAACGTCATTCATGAATAATTCAGAATAATAAGCAGGGGTGAAAATTTTCAGTTATAATATTAGCCCCCAGCTTCCATCGTCCATTATGGGGGAAGAAAAGGTCTGGAGGAAGGGAATGAAGAGAAAAGCCTCTGTCGCAGGTGCCTTTTATCCGGGGAGCCCGACCGAGCTTCGCCGCATGCTCGGCCAAATGGTCGAGCCGGGGGCGAAGAAAGAAAAAGCGTTGGCCGTCATCTCGCCTCACGCCGGATATATTTATTCGGGAGCTGTGGCCGGCGCAGTTTTTTCTTCCGTGGAGCTGCCCGATACGTTCGTCATCTTGGCTCCGAGTCATCGGCCCATTCACTCGCTTTTCGCTCTTATGAAGGACGGGGATTGGGAGACTCCCTTAGGAATAGTTCCGGTTGCGTCAGAGTTGGCCGGATCGATCATGGACGCATCGAAATTGGCTAAAGACGACCCGGCCGCTCACGCGGAGGAGCATTCGCTCGAAGTTCAACTTCCGTTCATCCAGTACTTCAAGCCTCGATTCTCAATTGTTCCAATCACTATTTCCTATTTCGCTTCCTATCAGGACCTGGAAGCTCTGGGAAAGGCCGTCGCGGCCGGAATCAGAAACTTGAATAAGGATGTTTTGATCGTGGCCAGCACAGACATGAGCCACTATATCAGCCGGGACGAAGCCAAAAAAAAGGATTTCCTGGCCATCCAAAAGGTGCTGGACCTCGATCCGCGCGGCCTCTTCGATGTCGTCAAATCCGAGAATATCAGCATGTGCGGTTTCCAGCCGGTCACGGCCGTTTTGATCGCGGCCAAGGAGCTCGGGGCGAAAAAGACCGAGCTCGTCAGATACGCGACGTCCGGCGACCGAACCGGAGATTATAGCGAGGTTGTCGGCTACGCCGGATTGAGGATTTTATAATTCCTCTTCTTTCTGGCAAAGGGGAATAAAGCGAAGCGACCCTTAAGCAGGGAGGCAGGATGAAAGCACTTAAATGGCAATATTAACCCCCCCCCTCCCACAAATCCGGAGACGCGAATCTATTTTTGGCCCCGCTTGCATTTGAAAGTGATATACGGTCAGCGATCGATTCATTGACTTCCCGTCATCTCCGGTTATAATATTTCATGGAAACACAATGAAAAATCCGGTTTTGCGCGAAAAAGATAAGATCGTCCTGAACGTGCTCGTCGAGCACTATCTCAAGATCGGAAAGCCCATCAGCTCGGGTTTCATTTGCCAAAAAAAGGTCCTCTCCGATTCGCCGGCCACGATCCGGAATGTCATGTTCAAGCTCGAGGAGCTCGGATTTTTATCCCAACCGCACGCATCGGCCGGCCGGATCCCGACGGATAAGGGGCTGCGGTTCTACGTCAACAGCCTGCTCGAAGAAGAGCCGCTTTCATTCGACCAGATGAGCCTCCGGACGCAGGATCTATCTATTAAGAAAGGGGACCTGAATTCCCTTCTTCATCAAACCTCGCGCCTTCTGGCTGATCAATCGGACAGCCTGGGATTCGTGCTTTTGCCGCGCATTTCCAAGATCCATTTCCATCACGTCCGTTTCATCAGGATCGCCGAGAACAAGGTCATGATCATCCTCATCACGTCGTTTAACCTTGTCCTGACCGAGATCCTCTCCCCGGAGCCGCTATTCACTCAAGCCGAGCTCGACCGGGCTTCGCAGTACATCAATGAGAATTTTCATGGAAAGAACCTGCTCTTCGTCCGGGATTACCTGCTCGGCGACCTGCCCAAATATAAATTTAAGTTCGAGCAGGCCTTTACCAAATTGATGGCGCTCCTCAAGGACTCGATCATCCAGGAAGAGCAGGAGAATCCGATTTTCCTTCAGGGGACGGCCAGGCTGATCGATAAGTTCGACGTCTTCAACCTGGAAAAGATGAAGTCGTTATTCCAGAATTTCGAGGAGAAAGCCAACCTGGCGAAGCTCCTTTCAGATTTTATCTCGCTCGACCGGGTCAAAGTGCTCATTGGCGCCGAATCCAACCTGCCCATCATTTCGGATTGCTCGCTCATCCTGTCCCACTATGGCGACAAAAGCCAGGTTCTGGGATCGTTGGGTATTATCGGCCCGAAACGCATCCCCTATAAGAAGATCATTCCTCTTGTCGATAGCGTCGCGAAAAAATTAAGCCAGACGATCAGCCAAAATCAATAAAAAAGGTAAAGAACTGATGGATTTCAAAGACCCGAACGACAACAACGAAAACCGGCCGAAGCCGGAAAGCCCTTCTTCCGAAGACGAGCGTCCTGCCGAAAAGACAGACGAACAAAAAGAGAAGGAATCGGAGACAGCGGCGACAGCCGAATCCAAAGACGGGCTAGATCACAAAGAGAAAGGCCACCGAGAGCCCAAGAAGCACGATAAGAACGACCATGAAGAGGTCAAATCTTTGAAAGGCAAGCTCAAGAAGAAAGAGCATGAGCTCAAGCATCAAAAAAAGGAGGACGAGGAACTTAAGAAAGAGCTCTCGGACTTGAAAGACAAGTACCTCAGAGCCTTGGCCGAGATGGACAACCAGCGAAAACGCCTCGAGCGAGAGAAGAACGATTTCTATCAGTTTGCCCTCGGCGATATCCTTAAGGACGTCTTGTCGGTCCTTGACAATTTCGAACGGGCCCTTCAAAGCAGGGACCAAACAGACGGGAAAAGTTTCGAGGAGGGCATCGAGCTCATCCACAAACTTTTGCTGGACCTGATCCGGAAAAGAGGCGTGACTTTAGTGGAAGCAGAGGGCATAAAATTCGACCCAGCCATCCATCAGGCGATCCTCACCGAGGAGTCCGACGAAGTCAAAGAGCCCGAGATCGGGGAGGTTCTGCAGAAAGGCTATAAGATCAACGCCCGTCTTCTCCGTCCAGCGCTCGTTAAGGTCATCGTTCCCAAAAAGAGCTAAAATGGGATATGTCATCGGCATAGACCTCGGGACCACATATTCCTGCATCGCCCATCTCGCCGGAGAACATCCCCGGGTCATTCCCAGCCTCGAAGGATTTCCAACCACGCCCTCGATCGTGAGTTTTACCCGGGGTGGCGAGACCTTGATCGGCGACCTGGCCTTGAGGCAGGCGATCACAAATCCCGAAAATACGCTGTTTGCCGTTAAAAGGCTGATCGGAAGGAAGTTCAACTCTGAAGAGGTCCAAAACGCCAGAGCAAGGCTGCCCTACAAACTGATCGAAGCCCCTAATGGCGACGTGCTCATCGAAGTCGGGTCGCAGCAGATCACTCCCCAGGAAGTCTCGGCCATGATCCTCGGCTATCTCAAGAAATGTGCGGAATCCTATTTAGGCGGAGATGTCAGGGATGTCGTGATCACGGTGCCAGCCCATTTCGGCGACCACCAAAGGCAGGCCACGAAGGATGCGGCCGCGATCGCCGGCCTGAACGTCATGCGTGTCATCAACGAGCCCACGGCCGCGAGCGTCGCCTATGGTCTCAACCGAAAACAGAACGGCAATATCGCCGTTTTTGATATGGGCGGAGGGACGTTCGACATCACGTTGCTCGAGATCGGCGGCGGTGTTTTTCATGTCCTGGCAACGAACGGCGATTCCTACCTGGGCGGAGAAGACTTCGACCAGAGGGTCCTGGACTGGCTCCTGGAAGAGTTCAGGAAAGACCATAAATCGGACCTTTCCGGCGACAAACTCGCCATCCAGAGGATTAAAGAAGCCGCGGAGCGGGCCAAGCGTGAGCTGTCGTTCACCCATGAGACCGAGATCAACCTTCCGTTCATCTCCGCGTCGTCCGGCGGCTCGAAACATTTGAGAAAAGTCTTAAGCCGGTCCATCCTTGAAAACCTGACCGCAGACCTCGTCGAGAAGGCCTTTCCTCTGGTCGAGCGGACGCTCGAAGAGAGCAAACTCAAGCCGGACCAGATCGACGATGTGATCCTGGTCGGCGGGCAGACACGCATGCCCCTCATCCACAAACGCGTGTCCGAGTTTTTCAGGAAGAAGCCCAATGATAAGATCAACCCGGACGAGTGTGTCGCGCTCGGCGCGGCCATTCAATCCGGGATCCTTTCGGGAGAGCTGAATGAGATCGTTCTTCTTCTCGATGTCACATCGCTCGCCCTCGGCATCGAGACCGAAAAAGGCGGTTACGAAAGGATCATCGAGAAGAACACGACGACTCCGACGAAAAAGACAAAAGCTTTTACGACGGTCGAAAACAACCAGCGCCAGGTCAAAATCCATGTCTTGCAGGGAGATGCCCCCCGGGCTGCGGAAAATGTCTCCCTGGCCACGTTCGATCTCGTGGGACTAATGCCGGCCCACGCTGGAATTCCCCAGATCGACGTCACGTTCGAGATCAACGCTGACGGCCTGGTCAAGGTGACGGCCAAGGATGTCCTCTCAGGAAAAGAGCAGAAGATCTCTGTCCATCCGTCCTCGGGCCTGAGCCGCCCGCAGATCAATGTCCTCATCCAGAAGGAGCGCGAGAAAAGGGCCAAGGAAATAACGCGTGGCAAAAGATGATTATTATGTTGTGCTAGGCGTTTCCAGGAACGCCTCAGCCGATGAGATCAAGAAAGCCTACCGCCAGATGGCCTTGCAGTACCACCCGGACCGGAATCCGGGAGACAAGGAGGCCGAGGAAAAGTTCAAAGAAGCGGCCGCGGCCTACAGCGTGCTTGGAGATCCAGAGAAAAGGTCCACGTACGACCAGTTCGGCCTTCGGGGCGAGGCTTTCCCGGGGTTCAACTCGACGATCTTCGAGGATTTCGAGGATATCCTGGGGAATTTCTTCGGGTTCAACTTCGGTTTCGGGGACCTCTTCGGGGGCAGAACGCGGCAGCGGCGCTACCAGCCTCAGCGCGGCCGCGACCTCTCCCTCGAAATGGAGATCACGCTCGAAGAAGCAGCGGCCGGCGTCGAAAAAGAGTTCTCGATCAACCGGGCGGAGTCCTGCCCGGCCTGCCAAGGATTGAGGATTCGGCCGGGCACGAAAAAGGCAGTTTGCCCGACGTGCGGCGGCCGGGGGCAGATCCGTCACCAGCAAGGTTTTTTCACTACGGCCCGGACCTGTTCTCATTGTGAAGGCAGCGGCGAGATCATTTCCATCCCGTGCGAGGAGTGCAAAGGCGCTGGCCTTGTCCGGCAGAAAAAAGACCTGCGGATCAGGGTTCCGGCCGGCGTCGAGGACGGCTCCCGGCTGAGGATTTCCGGCGAAGGCGAAGCTGGAGAACGGGGAACGGGAAGGGGAGATCTTTATGTCGTTGTGAAGGTCAAAAAACACGAGTTTTTCGAACGCGAGGACAATCATCTGGTTTGCGAAGTCCGGATCTCTTTCATCCAGGCCGCTCTGGGGGTGACTATCGAAGTCCCCACGCTCGAGGGCAGCGAGAAGCTCAAGATCCCGCCGGGAACACAGCCCGGCGAAGTATTTCGTCTGAGAGGAAGGGGAATGAAGGACCTGGAGAGCCGAAGGGTCGGGGATCTGTTCGTCAAGGTCCAGGTTGTGACCCCGGACAATCTTTCGAGAGAGCAAAAGAGCCTTTTGCGTCAGCTGGCTGAGTTGCGAGAAGAAAAGACGGAGTTCATCGACCAGCAAACGGTGAGAAAAGACAAAGAACGCGTGCATTAGGACCCCTCTTTGACATCGAAGCTTTTTTTTATCGATAAAAACCGGATCAGCGGCCGGAATATAACCTTGGCCGGGCCCGAACATCATCATTTGAGTCGTGTCGTCCGTTCGAAGAAGGGCGACGAGATCTGGCTTTTTGACGGGAACGGAGCCAGGTATAGAGCCCGGATCGAAGAAATCGGGACGGACATGACAAAGCTCAGCCTCCTTGAAAATTCCGGGAAGGCCGAATTTCGAATCCGGATCATCTTGGGCCAGGCCCTTCTCAAAGCGAAAGCCATGGACCTTGTCGTCCAGAAGTCGACCGAGCTCGGGCTTTTCATGCTCGTGCCGATCATCACGGCCCGCTCCGTCGTCAAAGTCGAGGACCGGAGCGAAAAAAAAGTCGAGCGCTGGACAAAAATCACACGGGAGGCCTCCAAGCAATCGAAGTCCGGGCTCGTTCCCAGAATCCAATCTCCTCAGCCGCTGAACGCGTTTCTCAAGAGCCATGAAGCGGCCCTGAAGATCTTTCTCAATGAAAACGGCGGACGGCCTCTCCGGGACATCGTGCTTAAGACCGCCGGCGCTCCGGCTTCGGATGTCGCCGTGCTCGTTGGTCCAGAAGGTGGTTGGACCAACGAAGAAGAAAAGATGATCGCCGCTCACGGCTATGAATCGGCCAGTCTTGGACAGGCGATCTTGAGAGCTGAGACCGCCGCCATATGTGCGTTATCGATCGTTTCTCACTTTTGGAATCTGTAGCATGTTTCTCCAAGGACAGAAGGTCGGAAAGTACGAGATTATCCGGTCTCTTGGGAGCGGCGGGTTCGGGTCGGTCTTTTTGGCCAAAGATACCTGGCTCGATATCAAGGTCGCCATCAAAGTCCCCCATAAGCAATCCCAGGAGCTCTTCAAACTCCTCAAAGAGCCGAGGCTCCAGGCCGCCCTCAACCATCCCAATATCGTCCGGATGATCACCGCCGAAAAGGAAGACAAGACCTTTTTCATGGTCATGGAATACGTCCGCGGAAAAACGATGGAGAAGATCCTCCAGAAAGAAAAGGTCCTTGACGTAGAGCAGGCCATCGACTACACCAAGCAGTTGTGCGCCGGCGTCGATCATGCTCATAAGAACAAGATCATCCACCGGGACCTTCGGCCTTCGAACATCATGATTTCCGAGGAGGGTACGGTCAAGATCACAGATTTCGGCACGTCGGCCTGGCTGCAGAACGTTCCTTACGCCTCGACCAGGATCGGTTCGCCCCCCTACATGGCCCCGGAGCAATTCCAGGGCAAGGCGACGTTCAGCTCCGACGTCTACTCGATCGGCTGTATTCTCTACGAAATGATCATCGGCCGTCCTCCGATTTTCGACCCCGACCCTTTTAAGATCCTGGAAAAAGCGCAGGAAGGAAAGATCACGCCTCCGCGGCTCAAGAATACTCGGATTCCTCGGGAGCTCGATGAGATCATCATGAAATGCCTGGCGTTGAAGGTCGAAGACAGGTACAAACGTCCGTCCGAGATCATCCGGGCCCTGTCCGAAATCAAAGGCGAGAAACATCGCAAGTCAGAAATTGAAGATATCCTGGGCCGGATTCGGGCCCGAGACAGGGCCACTGCCGTGCTGTGCTGGAACTGCCGGAGACCCCTGCCTCTCCGGGCCAAGCTCTGTCCCTATTGTGGCGAATCCGTCTGACCGGCGTTTGACTCAGGGAAGGCATTCTAAGTAAGATACTCTCTCTCGGGCTGAATATGTTCATAAGGAGTCAATCATGAGTCCTTTCAAGGAAAATGGAATCGTCTGGATGAACGGCCGTCTTGTGCCCTGGAAGGAGGCCAACCTCCATATCGCCTCGCACGTGATTCACTACGGGAGTTCGATTTTTGAAGGATTTCGCGCTTATGCCAACGCTAAGGGCACCGCCATTTTCCGTTTGGAGGCTCACACCAAGAGGCTTTATAATTCCTGTAAGATCTACCGGATGGATGTTCCCTACACGCCAGAGGAATTCAACCAGGCCATCATCAAGACCGTTCAGGTCAATAAGCTCAAGGAATGCTATATCCGGCCCATCGTCTACAGGGGATATGGGGCGCTCGGTGTCGATCCCTTTCCCAACCCCGTCGACTGCGCCGTCCTCGTCTGGGAGTGGGGGAAATACTTGGGCGAGGGAGCCCTGGAAAATGGCGTGGATGTCAAGGTCTCGACATGGCAGAGAATGGCTCCGAATTCTTTTCCTGCCCTGGCCAAGACCGGGGCCAACTATATGAACTCCCAGCTCATCAAGATGGAAGCGAAGCTTGACGGATATTCCGAAGGCATCGCCCTCAACATCCGAGGCCACATCAGCGAGGGCAGCGGCGAGAATATCTTCCTGGTGATGAACGGCTGCATTTACACGCCGCCCCTCTCGTCCTCGGTTCTGCCGGGGATTACGAGAGACTCCGTGATGGCGCTGTCCAGAGATGCGGGATATAAGATCATTGAAGAGACCCTGCCGCGCGAACTGCTTTATATCGCGGATGAGGTCTTTCTCACGGGTTCGGCCGCGGAGATCACGCCCATCCGCTCGATCGACAAGATCCTTATCGGAAGCGGCAAGCGGGGCCCCGTCACGAAGCGGCTCCAGGAGGATTTCTTCGGGATCATCAGGGCCGAAAAGGACGACAAGTTTGGCTGGCTGACCTACGTTCAATTGGGAAAGGAACGGGGAAAAGGATGAACATCGACGAGATCTTAAAGATTGCGATCGAAATGGATGCCTCGGACATCCATCTCAAGGTCGGAAGCCATCCCCACTTCCGGATCCACGGCGTGCTCACCACGCTGGCCCAACTTCCCCGTTTGACGGCCAAGGACACGGAAGAACTGGCCGACCAGATGATGGGCGATTTTCAGAGGAAGAAACTGAAGGAAGACCTGGACCTCGATCTGGCCTATAGCCTTTCCGGCTTCGGCCGGTTCCGCGGCAGCATTTTCCACCAGAGGGGATCTCTCGCGATCGCCATCCGGATCATCCCCTTCGAGGTCAGATCGCTCCAGGATTTGCTCCTTCCAGATATTATCGAAAAGATCGCCGGGTACGAGCGCGGGCTCATCCTGGTGACAGGCTCCACGGGAAGCGGCAAGACCACGACCCTGGCGTCGATGATCGATTTCATCAACGCCCATCGCCGGAGGCACATCATCACGATCGAGGATCCGATCGAATTTTTCCATAAAGATAAAAAAAGCACGATCTGCCAAAGGGAAGTGGGCTGGGATGTGAAGAGTTTTTCGCGAGGACTCCGCGGCGCCCTCCGGGAGGACCCTGACATCATCCTCGTCGGCGAAATGCGGGACCTGGACACCATCGAAACGGCTTTGCTCGCCGCCGAGACCGGCCATCTTGTCCTCAGCACTCTCCACACCCTGGACGCTCCCGAGACGGTCAACCGGATCATTGCCGTGTTCCCTCCGCACCAGCAGCGTCAGATCAGGCTCCAATTGGCGATGATTCTCCGGGCGGTCATTTCGATGCGCCTTATTCCGCGAAAGGACGGCAAGGGCCGCTTGCCGGCCGTCGAGGTCATGATCACAACGCCCTATATCCAGGATTGTATCCAGGACCGGGAAAAGACCATGCTTATCCGGGACGCCATCGCGGCCGGCGTGTCGCAATACGGCATGCAGACCTTTGACCAGTCCATCTATCATCTCTACCAGCAAGGTCATATTTCCTTTGAGCAGGGACTCCGGTATTCGACAAGCGCGGACGATTTCCGGCTGCGCGTCGAGGGCATCCAATCCACGATCGCCATCGCCCTTGAAGAGATGGAGAAGAAGATAGGCCAAGCCGCCCCGCAAAATAAGGTCATTGATGACGAGAAATAAATGAGAGCTCAGGACATTCGTCAGACTTTTCTGGACTATTTCGCCGCGAAGAACCACAAGATCCTTCCGAGTTCTTCGCTTCTGCCCAAGGACGACCCGACCATCCTGTTCACGAACGCCGGGATGAACCAGTTCAAGAATATCTTCCTCGGCCTCGAAACGCGGAGCTACAAAAGGGCGGCGACGGTCCAAAAATGCATGCGGGTCAGCGGCAAGCACAACGACCTGGAACAGGTCGGCCGGACGAGGAAGCATCACACTTTCTTCGAGATGCTCGGCAATTTCTCATTCGGGGATTACTTTAAGAACGACGCTATCGCTTTCGCCTGGGAACTGATGACCGATGTCTTTAAGTTCCCAAAGGATCGTCTCTACGTGACGGTCTATGAAGAAGACGACGAGGCCTTCAGGATCTGGAATATGGAGGCCGGGATTCCGGCGGACCGAATCTTCCGTCTGAGCAAGAAGGACAATTTCTGGGCCATGGGCGAGACCGGACCCTGCGGCCCATGCTCAGAGATCCATTATGACATGGACCCAACCTATGAAGAAGGAACCCCATTGGAACTCATCGAAAAAGGGAGCGACCGCATGGTCGAGCTCTGGAACCTTGTGTTCATGCAATATGTCCAGGACGAAAAGGGCGTCCTCCATCTTCTGCCCTCGCCGTCGATAGACACGGGTATGGGTTTGGAGAGAATGGCAGCCGCGCTCCAGGGAAAAACAAGCAACTTCGAGACAGACCTGTTCATGCCGCTCATCGCCGAGATCTGCGGACTCGCCTCGCGGGAATATCCAGCTCACGATGAGCTCGATGTTTCTGTCCGCCTGATTGCTGACCATGCCCGGGCGATCGCCTTTCTCATAGGCGATGGCATCACGCCGGCCAACGACGGCCGCGGGTACGTCCTCCGGCGGCTTGTCCGGAGAGCGTTCCGCCACGGCAATCTCCTCGGCATCGATCGGCCCTTTGTCTATAAGCTTGTCGGCGTGGTTAGCGATATGGTGAAAGACGCCTATCCCGAACTCCTGTCATCCTTGAATTTCATCGCGAAGATGTGCCGGGCCGAGGAAGAGCGGTTCGCCCAGACGCTTGCTTCGGGGCTGCGCTATTTCCATTATTATGTCAAAGAGGCCAAGCAGTCGGGAAGGAAGATGCTTGGCGGAGAGGCGGCGTTCAAGTTGTATGACACGTTCGGATTTCCCCTCGACCTTTCCCAGGAGCTGGCCCAGGAAGAGCGGTTGACCGTCGATGAGGAGGGCTTCAGGCGAGAGCTTGGAAAACAGAAAGAGCGGGCTCGCCTGTCATGGAGGGGCCATGTCGACCGTAAAGAACAAAAAGCCTACGAAAAGATCAAATGGTCCGGGGTGCGATTCGCTGGATACGATCAGGAAAGGGTTCCGGAAGCCGGCGTCATAGCCATTTTTAAAGACGGGGCTCCGGTATCCGAGCTCCGCGCCGGAGATGAAGGCGAAGCTGTGCTCGACGTCACGCCTTTCTATGCCGAGGCCGGGGGTCAAGTCGGGGACACGGGCTCGTGGAAGAATCCGCATTTTTCGGCGGTTGTGACCGACACATTTTTTCCGGTCCCCGAGATCATCAGCCACAAAATCAAGGTTCTTTCCGGGATCATAAAAAAAGGGGACAAGGTCGAAGCGGCCATCGACGCACAGCGGAGAAAGGCCGTCCGCGACAACCATACGGCGACGCACCTTCTCCACGCCGCCTTGCGACAGGCCCTGGGCGATCACATCAAACAGGCTGGCTCGCTCGTCTCGGTGGCTCGCCTCCGTTTCGATTTCACCCATTTTCAGGCCCTAACCGGCGAGGAGATCCGGACGATCGAGACGCTGGTCAATGAGAAGATCCGGGAGAATATCCCCGTCCATATTAAGGAAACCACGTTGGAAGAGGGCACGCGGGAAGGGGCGACGGCGATCTTCGAAGAAAAATACGGAGAGAAGGTCCGGTTGGTGGCTGTCGAGGATTTCAGCAAAGAGCTCTGCGGCGGCACGCATGCGCCTTCGACCGGCGAGATCGGATTGTTCAAGATCATCGAGGAAACGAGCGTCGCGGCCGGCTTGCGCCGCATCGAAGCTCTGACCGGCGAAGAAGCCTTGTCCTACATTCAAGAGACCGAGGGTCTCGTCGGGGAGGCGCTCCTAGCCCTCCATACGTCGCGGAAGGACCTCGTCGCTCAGATCGAGAAACTCAAGGAGCTTGTCAAAGAGAAAGAACATGAGATGAAACTCCTTCGACAGAAGATGCTTCAGGGGACGATCGAAAAGCCCGGTAAGGAGATGAAAACCGTGAAAGGAGTTTCGGTCCTCGTCCGGAAAATGGAAGGGCTGAACGCGGGCGAAGCGCGGAGCCTCGCGGACAATTTTAAACAAAAGATCAAATCGGGCGTCGTCGTCCTCGGATCGGCCGAGGAAGGGAAAGTTTTTCTCGTGGTCGGAGTGACCAAAGACCTCACCTCGCGCATATCGGCGGCCGAGATCATCAAGCCAATAGCCTCGATCGTCGGCGGCGGGGGAGGCGGGCGTCCCGATTTCGCCCAAGCCGGCGGAACGAAGATCGAAGAGCTGGATAAAGCTCTCGAGGAAAGCCTGGCCATCATCGAGGGATTTCTCTAAAAATCACCCCTAAAGGCGATTGAATAGTTTCGCATCTTCAGGCATAGTGAAAACGATGAAAAAGACGCGGCACGGTTTATGGCTTTTAGCCTTCATTTTTGGGCTTCTTTTTATTTTCACAATGTCCGAGGCCAAAGCAGGCACTTCCCTTAAAATGAAATATGACCCGATCATCCGAAAGATGGCGGGGCTGTATGCCGTTGACCCCGCCCTCATTCATTCCATCATCTCCACAGAATCCGACTACAACCGTTTCGCTGTGTCCAGCAAAGGCGCTCAGGGGCTCATGCAGCTTATGCCCGAGACGGCCAAGGATTATGGTGTTGCGGACGTTTTCAATGCCGCCGATAATATCAAAGGCGGCGTTAGGTTCCTAAAAGACCTTCAAGCGACCTTCGGCAATCAAATGGACCTCATCCTGGCCGCGTATAACTCCGGACAAAAAACCGTGAAAAAATACGACGGCGTTCCGCCTTATCCCGAGACGAAAAACTATATTAGCCGAGTGAAAAGTTTATACAGCCGGGAATCACGGACAAAAAAGACGCAGATCTATGAATACCGGGACAGTCATGGAAGGCTCAGGCAAACGAATGATATCCGCTTGGCCCTGACAGGCGGACAACAACCCTAGCGGTTTGTCCCTGAAGATCTCTTAGAGATACCCTTTGACCCATAGACTGCGCGGGATCATGTCGAATGTCGCGGGCAAGGTTCCTGGTTGTTCGCCGCCCAGTTCCGGGAAAATGATCCCTCTATTTTCCGGCCCCGCTTCGATACGAATGATTTTTTTATTTTCATAAAAACCATTGGCGATCTCGTTCATCGTCCCGTCGCCGCCAACTCCCATAACGAGCTCCGTACCGTCTTTTAGGGCGGCGCGGGTGAGCTCGGCGGCGTGGAGAGGGTTTTCGGAAAACTCGTACTTGAATTCCTGGAAAAAGTGCCGGATACCCTCTTGGATGCGGCTCCAGCGCTCGCGCGTCCGGCCTTTGGCCGACTCAGGATTTACGATAACTTGTGTTCTAAGTCGTTTCAAGACTGGGGGGGTAGGGGAGGAGAAGCTGGCGGCGGCCCCGGGGCCCCGTGAGCTGTCGGCGGTGTTTTTTTGCCGAAAAGGGCCATACCGAGCACGCCGCCCAGAGCCCCGAAGGCGGCGAAGATTGCGGCACTGATGAGCAGGCTGACGAAAAACCAGGCGATGGAAATTGGCCCGGCCCCCCGGTTGATCCAATCGTTCCATTGAGAGGGGACTTCGTTCAAATAATCACCGAGACGTTCGAAAATTCGTTTCGTGAAGGCCATATTCATCGACCGGAGCGGAATGGCGAGCAAGGAGTCCACCACGGCGGCAACGATCCCGGCAAAAGCTCCGACCAGAGCTCCGTCGCCCGAGGTGAGAGCCACGGGTGAGTCTTTGACCAGAAGGTAGGCGGCAAGCGCGGCGCCGCCGATGATCCATAGGCAGCAGAGACAGTTCAAAAAAGGAATACCGGACAGGACTCCAGCAACCGTACCGCCGACGAGGGCGGGCATGAGCAAACGAGGCCTTTGACCATTCATCCGTTTCTCCTTTTTCAGGCTCTATTCATTATTCTAGTTTTTATGAAAATGCAATGCAAGCTCGACAAGACCAGTGAGGAAGTAAAACGGCAGGATGAAACCCCAGAGGAAACCAATGACAAAACGGATAGGATTGGATGTCGACCAGAGGGCAAGGACATTGGCCGCGGTGTCAATGCCGATGGGAGTTGAGACGGCTAAGAAAAGGGCGATCTTTGGAAGCCGGACCGATAGAAATCCTCTTTTAAACGGATAAAGAACCACCCCACCGAGGAAACCCGCATAGATGCCTAAGCAGCGGGCACACACGGCCAACGGGAATCCGAAGAGATGGAACGAGCGCGAGGGATTTTGATGGCAGATGGACGAGAAGCAGGCATAAAAAAAGGGAGACAATCCGATGCCGCGACTGCGGAGATAGGGAGCAAGGCCGATGGCGCTTAGCCATATCATGATCCCCAGGGATGTCAAAACGTAAATGAGGATTATTTTGCGTTCATTTCGCATGGGCGGAACCTGTCAGGCGGCTTTCTTCAGCCTTAGGTAAAAGAGAGCTCCGGAGATGATCACAAAGTTGACCGTGGGAACAGACCAGGCCATCAGCTGCGCGTAAAGCTGGCGTCCGAGAAGATCGTAAAGAGAGAGAGCCATGACCGAGAAATTGACGATCATCAAGATTTTTCCAAGCCGGGGAATTATGGTGATATGCCGGATCACAAGGACGACGGCCAAGAATGAAGAGAGAAACGTGTAGTCCCAGCCGAGCGGGGAAAGCAGAGGAATAAAGATGAGCAACAGAGTGCATTCCAGGAGAGCCGGGCGCCGTATTTTATAGCCTTGAAGGATCAGCCAGAGCATCAGGGCCGCGAGCGCTGTCGCACCCGCCGCAAAAATTAAAAGCGAAATCGGCCGATGTCCCGTCCATTTCATTAAAAAAGCCAGGAGAGAGACGTTGTCCTGTGACGTGAGGAGCGAGGGAGTGGATCGGGAGAGACTTCCGGCCCATTCCTTGATCACCGTGATATTTCCCCGGATTCCATAAAAAAATGCCGGCACACAGAGCGAAGCAGCGAGGAAAATAGAGCCCGGTGCGAGCGCTCCCCATTTTCTTTTTAATAAGAAATAGGGAAAGAAGATGACCGCATAGGGCTTGAGAGCCGAGGCCAGTCCCCAAAGCAGGCCGGCCGTGCGCTCCCGGGACGCCGACGGCGCGTCTTCGTCTCGAACCAGCAGCCAGGTCATTCCAAGGAGGATCGCCGTGATCAAAGCGTTGATCTGGCCGAGCTGGAGCTCCCGAAGAAAATATTTTCCGAGAATGAGAAATGCGATCGCGGCCAATCGAATATTTCCTTTCGGACCGGGCAAAGCAAGCTTCATCGAAAAAAGGACGAGAACCCCGATCGAAATGAGAACAACGAAGTACCAGATTCCCTTGGCCATCGGAAGAGGCAAAAAGGAGAGAGGAAGATAGACAAGCGCGGAAAACGGCGAATATTTGAATTGCCAGTGCTGGTCCAAAGTCCGGTAAAGCGTTTCGCCAAGCCAAAGCCGGTGTCCGGCCTTGTAATTGACCTCAAAATCGGCCATCTCGCCCTTAACCTTGAAGAGAAACAGGGCGAGGAACAGGAGAATGCCCATGAGCGCTAAGATGATGGTTTTTTTTGTGCGCTGCATCGACGACTCAGGCTAACTTAGCTCCGTCGATTTGTCAATGTGATGCTCGAAGGAGAGGCCGGGCCAGATTCAAGAAAGATTTGACAGATTTTTTTTCAAAATGTAATAATATCACTTATTATTCGTCCAATATCCATTGGACCTGGAGGAGGATTCATGGTCTTCAAAGAACGTCGAGTTTTGATCTTCTGTCTCGGGATCACCCTGTCCGGCTTTTTATTATACGGACAAACGGAAGAATCGGCCAAGGTTCTGGCCCAGACCGGACCCGGTCTCATCAGCCTTGTTGTCTACGGTAAAGATAAGCAGGAGATTGCCAAGGGCTCGGCTTTCGCCATCAGCGAAAGAATCGCTGCGACGAGCTATCATTTGATCAGTCAAGCTGTGAGCTGCGTCGGGTTCAATATCAAGAAAAAGGAAGTGGATATCGAAGGCGTCGTGGCAGTGGATAAAGCCCTCGACCTAGCCCTCATTCAATTCGACGGCAAAGTCACGCCCCTCGGTCTCGGCAATTTCGATGAGCTCGCCGCCGGCAAAAAGTTCTATGCCGTTGGCGTCAACGAAAGCGGGGATATCATCATCTCCGATGGGGCGGTCCGGAGCTTCTTCGATCTCAGCGGCGGCCTGAAAGTCGCGGATTCGACGCTCGCCGTTCCGGATACGTTCAGCGGCGGTGTGGTTCTCGGTGACAGCGGGAAAGTCGTCGGGGTCATCCAGGTCCTGGAAAAGAGGTTGCGCTTTATCGCGCCTGCCAATACCGTGGCCGCCATGCCGAAAACAACAAAAATGACGCCGTTCAAGGACTGGCAGCTCGAGGACTACATGGGTACGATCGAGGCCGCCTGGCTCACCGGCCGGCTTTATGCCATGATGGGCGAAGCCTACAACGCCCAGAAGGGCTTGGAAAAAGTCACTAAAGCCGAGCCGAACAACCTGGGAGCGTGGACGCTCCTGGCGAAGGTCTACGACGGACAACGAGACTACCAAAATGCGATCACGGCCTATAAAAGGATCACGGAGCTCGACTCGAGGAATGGCGATGCCTTTTTCGGGCTGGGGCTGATTTATGCCCGTATGCAACGCTCCGCTGAAGCCGTGGCCGCACTGGAGAAGGCCCTCGAGATCAATCCCGGCAATAAAGAGGCCGTCTTTTATCTCGGCAACGCGTACGAAGATGCCCGCGAATTCCAAAAGGCCGGCGATGCCTACGAGAAATACCTGAGCATGAAGCCGGATAACGCCTGGCAGGCCTATCAGCGGTTGGGCATGTCCCGGATGAACGCCAATCAATTCGAGGCAGCCGCTGCGGCACTGGAAGAAGCGCGGAAGGCCCAACCCCAAGACCAAAACATCGCTTACAACTTGGCCCAGGCTTATGAGAGAGCCCAAAAACTGGATAACGCCGAGGAAGTGTATAAGAATTTAGTCCAGATCTCGCCCAAGGATGCCGAGACTTGGTACAAATATATCTTGAATATGTATGATAAAGCCAAGCAGCCGTCAAAAGCCATCGAAGCCGCGAAGAAGATCGTTGAGCTCAAGCCCAACGATGAGCAGTCGATCTACAATCTCGCTTATATGTACCAGCAGGATCAGAAATATCAAGAAGCCATTGACACCTACAAAAAAGCAATCGCCGTCAAGCCGAACTACGACATCGCCCATTTCGGGATCGGATATTGCCTTTATTCCCAGAAGAAATATGCTGAAGCGCTCGAGCCCTTTAAGAAGGACGTTCAGATCGTCCCGGACCATTTCTTGGGCTGGCTTTACCTCGGCATGAGCTATATGCAGATCAAGAAATTCGACGCCGCCCTGGAACCGATGAAAAAGGCCGTCGACATCCAGCCGGACAACGGAACTGGCTTGTATAATTTGGCCATCATCTATTTGAACCTAAAAGACAACTTCAGCGCCCGCGAAATCTATAAAAAGCTCCAGACGATCGACCCGAATATGGCCGCGAAACTCAAGCAATACCTCAAGTAAAATAGTTTTAGGCGAGACGTAAGCAATTCTTTTTCCGGTGTCGGGCTAATATCAAAGCGTTAACTAAAATGATATCCACGTTCGGGCAGCGCTTAAACCGCCCTCAGCCCCAGGGAACCAGTCCCGTCGGTTCCCCCCGTCGGAAAAGCCGACGGGGCCCCCCTCCGCTACGGGGACTTGAGGGCGGCCCAAGCGCCGCTCATACATTGTCACTTTATTTATCGCGTTTGTATTAATATCGGGCGGGGTCCTGTCGCGGCTCTTCCCCGGCCGTGCTCGCCGCCAAGCCGCTGCGCGCGGGCGGGGAGCCCCTTCGCCGCGCCACCCCTGCTCGACTTTCCGGCGCCCCGGAAAAAGAATTGGTTACAAGCAAGACTGTAGAATTGACAAAGGGCCCCCGAATATGGTAAGAATATTATTCTTCATTCCCGGGTAAAATTCGCGCTCCGGTTCATTTTTCCATAGAGAAAGGCTCTCGTCATCAAGAGAATCGCGTTTAAGGAGAAATCCGAGGCCTGCCGATATATTCTTTAAGGGCAGATGGCGGAATGGCAGACGCGCTAGGCTTAGGACCTAGTTCCTGATGAGGGAGTGCGGGTTCGACTCCCGCTCTGCCCATATGCTAAGTTCGGAGACACCGACTGAATTCCGGTGAAAGTGGACCCATAGGTCCGATTGCGAGAAGAAAAATCGATGAGTGATCAGGACGAACGCCTTAAGATCAGCGTCAAGGACGTGAGCCCGACTCAGAAAGAGATCGAAGCCGAACTTCGGGCTGAAGACGTCAACAAGGAATACGAACGAATTCTCGACCAGTATGCCGGCCGAGTGAAAATGAAGGGGTTTCGCCAAGGCAAAGCGCCGAAAGACATGGTCAAGCAGATGTTCGGGCCTGACATTCAGAAATCCGTGCTGGATTCGCTGATCCCCAAAGTCCTTGACGAGGTCCTCGAGTCACAAGGCATTCGCGCCGTCGGCATCCCCCTGGTCAAAGATGTTTCCAATGACTCAGGACAGCCGCTGCGTTTCAAGGCGGTCATCGAGGTCTGGCAGGAATTTGAGCTGCCTTCCTATAAAAAGATCAAGGCCAAAAAGAAAGAGGTCGTCGTTTCGGAGGATGACATCCGCCGCACCCTGGACGAGCTCCGCGAAAAGACCGCCGAGTACGTCCCTGTCGAAAACAGGGGAGTGGCTAACGGCGATTATGTCGTTATCGAGCTTCAAGGCAAGGATCAGAAGACGAAGCGCCTCATGCCCGCCGAAAAAGTCGTCGTTCTCGCCGGCCATGAAGGCAACGACTCTGCCATCAACGAGAATCTGGCCGGTCTTAAGCCCGGAGAAGAAAAGACCTTCGCTTATTCCTATCCCGCCGATCACAAGAACAAGAAGCTGGCCGGCAAAAATATCGAATACCGGCTTAAAGTGAATTCGATTAAGGAAAAGCGCCTGCCCGAGTTCGATGACGATTTCGCCAAAACGCACGGCGAATTCGAGAACCTGGCCGGGCTCCGAGATAAGATTCGGCAGGAGATTCAGACCTCGCGGGAGCTGGCCGGACGGCACGAGACGGCCGAAGAGATCCTCAAACAGATCCTGGACCGCGCCTCGATCGAGCTTCCAGCCAGCGTTGTCGAGGACGAAGCCGAGGCCGTGTTGAAAAACATTCTGTCGTCCGCTCCTCCCCAGCAGAATCTGACCAAGGAGATGGTGGAGTCGCTCCAGAGAAGCGCCAGGATACAGGCCGAGGCTAACCTCAAGCGTCACTTGATCCTACGGAAGATCGCCGAAGCCGAAGGCCTCAAGGTCGCTGACGCCGAAGTGGACCAGGAGATTAAGGCTTTGGCCCGGAAGAACAACATCTCTCTGGGCCGGGCAATCGAGACTTTCAACCAGGAGGACCGCCGAGAGAACCTGAAAACGAACCTTCTTCTAAGGAAGACCATTGACTTTTTGGTCGAAGAGGCTATAATAGATTAACCTGACCGTTATTATTCCCATGACTTTAATCCCCTTCGTTGTCGAACAGGACGGAAGAACAGAACGTGTCTATGACATTTATTCGAGGCTGCTTAAGGACAATATCATTTTCCTCGGGACGGAGATTAACGATGATCTGGCCAATCTGGTCACGGCCCAGCTTCTCTACCTGGAAGCCGAGAACCCGGAAAAAGAGGTCTCTCTCTATATCAATTCGCCCGGCGGAAGCATCACTGCAGGTCTCGCAATCTACGACACCATGCAATTCATAAACAATGATATATCTACCATCTGCGTGGGCCAGGCCGCCAGCATGGCCGCCGTGCTGCTGGCCGCAGGCACCCCAGGAAAACGGATATCTCTGCCCAATTCCCGGATCATTCTTCATCAGCCCTTCGGGGGATACCAGGGCCAGGCGTCGGACATCGCCATCCAGGCCAAAGAAATCCTCCGGATCAGGGAAAATATTTATCACATCCTGGTCAAACACACGCGCCAGCCAAGGACCAAGATCCAGGCTGACATCGAGCGGGATTTCATCATGACCGCAATCCAGGCGAAGGACTACGGTCTGATCGACCAGATCATTACGGCGAGGACCCAGGTCAAGAAATAAGATCCGGGGCGTCGTTCCGCGCCTTTAAGGCCGGGCTGAAAAGAACAGAAATAACATGGATGACGGTACCCGACATAAGATGAACACGCTGGTCAAGTGCAACTTCTGCAGCCGCAACCAGACCCAGGTCAAGAAACTGATCGCCGGTCCGGGCGGCATCTTCATCTGCGACAATTGCATCGAGATTGCCCATTCCATGGTCCTTTCGGACAAGGTGAAAGAGGACGAAACGAAGACGGTGGGCGGCTTCCCGACGCCGAGCGAGATCAAAGACGCCTTGGACGAATATATCATCGGCCAGGAGATAGCAAAGAAAAAGATCTCCGTGGCCGTTTACAACCATTACAAAAGGATCACCATGCCCCGCGTGAGCTCGGATGTCGAGATCGCTAAGAGCAACATCTTGCTCATTGGGCCGACCGGGACGGGGAAGACGCTCATGGCCCAAATCCTGGCCAAGATCCTGTCCGTGCCGTTCTCCATCGCCGACGCCACGACGTTGACCGAAGCTGGCTATGTCGGGGAGGACGTCGAGAATGTCGTCCTGAAGCTCTTTCAGGCGGCCAAGGGAAACATTTCCAAGGCGCAGAAAGGCATCGTCTACATCGATGAGATTGACAAGATCAGTCGAAAGGGCGACAGCCCCTCCCTCACCCGAGACGTTTCGGGTGAGGGCGTCCAGCAGGCGCTCCTCAAGATCATCGAGGGGACTGTGGCCAACATCCCGCCCCAGGGCGGCCGCAAACATCCCTATCAGGAGTTCATCCCCGTCGACACGACGGACATCCTCTTCATCTGCGGGGGAGCCTTCGTCGGGCTCGACCGGATCATCGCCCAGAGAATGGGAAAATCGGTCGTCGGCTTTAAATCTGAGATGAAACTGAAAAAGCCGGATGTGACGGCCGAACTCTTAAGCGAGCTCATCCCGCAGGACTTGATCAAATACGGCCTCATCCCCGAGCTCGTCGGCCGGATCCCGATCGTGGCAACGTTCACCGAGCTCGGCGTCAACGACCTCGTGGACATCCTGAAGAAACCCAAGAACGCCATTATCAAGCAATATCAAAAGCTCTTCGAAATGGAAGGCGTCGGGCTGGAGTTCTCGGAAGAAGCCCTTCGGGCCATCGCTCAGAAGTCGCTCGAACGCAAGCTCGGCGCCCGCGGGCTCCGGACGATCATCGAGGACCTCATGCTCGATATCATGTTTTATCTGCCATCTTCCAAGAAAACAGCCAAGATCCGGATTACGAAGCGGATGGTAGAAGAGAAGGAGCTGAGCTTCGACCGGATCAAGCAAGCCATCGGAGTGTAACCATGGAAAATTCAGGCGAACATTATGAGATTCTGAAGAACGTCCCCCTTATCCCGCTCAGAGACCTCGTCGTTTTTCCTTCGACCCTGGTGCCCTTCATCATCGGCCGGGCGTCGTCGATCCAGGCGCTTGAAAAAGCGGCCGGGGCCAATAACCTCATCATGCTCTCGGCCCAGATGGACGCTTCGCTCGATAACCCGAGCCCCAAAGACATCTATTCCATGGGCATCACGGCCAAGGTCATCCGGACCGTCCAGATGGACGAGAAAAACGTCAAAGTCATCGTTGAGGGGAAGAGGCGGGCCCGGATCCTGGAGTTCGTCAGCTCCTATCCTTTCTATCAGGTCCTGGCCAAGGAGATCAAGATCTTGGAGGAGCCGGCGAAGGAGACCCAGGAAGAGCTGAAGCATGTGCTCGTCCTTTTCGAGGACTATCTCAAGCTCAGCCAGAACACGAATTTTCAATCCATCATCCCGGCGCTCCGCGATCACACGCCCGACCGCATTGCGGACATCATCTCATCTCACCTCTATCTCCCGCTCGAAGAGAAACAGAATCTGCTCGAGACGGTCAACAGCCGGGAACGGATCCGCCGCCTCAATTTCCTCCTTGAAAATGAACTTTATAAGATCCAGACGAACCTCCGTAAAGATGGTAAGGCTCTGAACCGGCGCAAGGTCCCGTTTGCCCGGGAAGGCGGGCCGAATATATTCACCCCGGCGGGAACATCCGGCCAGCGAAAAGACGACCAGGCCGGCGAGATCGAAGAGCTTAAGAAAAAAGTGGCCGCGGCCAAGATGCCGCCTGACGCGGACGAGAAATCCCGGAAGGAGATTGAGCGGCTCGAGACCATGCCGCCCATGTCGGCCGAAGCTACGGTCTGCCGGAACTACCTGGACTGGCTGCTGTCGTTGCCCTGGAACAAAAAATCCCGCGAAAAACGCAACCTCAAGGAAGCTGAAAAGATCCTCAATGAAGACCACTATGGATTGGAAAAGGTCAAGGAGCGTATCCTTGAATTCCTGTCCATCCGGCAGCTCGTTAAAAATCCCAAAGGCGTCATCCTGGGCCTGATCGGCCCGCCCGGCGTGGGGAAAAGCTCCCTGGGGCGGTCGATTGCGCGGGCCACGGGCCGGAAATTCGTCCGCCTGTCGTTGGGCGGCGTTCGCGATGAGGCCGAGATCCGGGGCCACCGCCGGACGTACATCGGCTCCTACCCGGGCCGGATCATTCAAATGATCAAACGGGCGGGGACAAAGAATCCTGTCTTCCTTTTAGATGAAGTGGACAAGATGAGCATGGATTTCCGGGGCGACCCAGCCTCGGCGCTCATGGAAGTTCTCGATCCCGAGCAGAACAGCACGTTCCTCGACCATTATATCGACACGGACTTCGACCTATCCCAGGTCATGTTCATCGTGACGGCCAACATGCTCGAGCCCGTCCCGCGGCCGCTCGTGGACCGCATGGAGGTCATCCGACTCCCCGGCTACACCGAGGATGAGAAACTCCAGATCGGCAAGCGATTCCTCTGGCCGAAACAGCTGAAAATCCACGGGCTTTTGAACAAGAACCTGGAGATCTCGGACAAGGCTATTATGAAGCTGATCAACGAGTACACGCGGGAGGCCGGCGTACGGAGCCTGGAGCGCGAGATCACTTCGATCTGCCGTAAGGTCGTCAAAAAGGTCGTCATGAGGGGCAGGGACTACAAAGAGAAAGTGACGATCAAGAACCTTGAAGCGCACCTCGGGGTTCCCAAATTCCGGCGCTCAGAGATCGATAAAGAGGACGAAATCGGCGTGGCCATCGGCATGGCCTGGACGGAATTCGGCGGCGAGCTGCTGACGTTTGAGGCCAACAAGGTCCACGGCAAGGGTAATTTCACCCTGACCGGACAGCTCGGAGAAGTCATGCAGGAATCGGCCCAGGCGGCGTTCAGCTACGTTCGGGCCAAGATTTTCGAGCTTAATGTCGCCAAGGATGTCACGAAGAATTTCGACATCCACGTCCATGTGCCTGAGGGCTCGACGCCGAAGGAAGGACCTTCGGCCGGGATCACGCTTGCCATCGCCATCCTGTCGCTGCTCACGGAGATCCCGGTGAGCAAGAGGGTGGCCATGAGCGGTGAGATTACGCTCCGGGGCAAGGTGCTCCCGGTCGGCGGTATTAAAGAGAAACTGCTCGCCGCCCATCGCGAAGGCATCCGGGAAGCGATCCTGCCCCTCGATAACAGGCCCGACCTCAAAGACCTTCCGAAGAACGTCATGCAGGACATGAAGATCCATTTGGTGGAAAATATGGAGGAAGTCCTGAAGATTGTCTTGACCAAGGAACTTCCCCCAAAAATCGGACGAAAAAAGAAGGCCAAGGAAGAGGTCCTTGAAGAAATCCCGACCCGGGAAGGGGAGGGGAGCGAGACCCCGAAAGCACCCCCTTTAACGCATTAATGAGAGGTAAATCATGACGAGAGAAACGAAAGAATTGAAAGAATTCAGCCTGATCGACCTTGAAGGCAAGGAGACGAAGGAGCTGCTCAAGATCGCCGAACAGATCGGCATTCCTGACGAAGAGCTTGAAAAAGACAATAAACACAACCTGACTTTTAAAATCCTGGAAGCCCAGGCAAAAAAACAAGGACTGCTATTCTCGGAGGGCGTCCTCGAGTGTCTGGAGGACGGCTTCGGCTTTCTCCGCGCGCCGGAATTCAGCTATCTGCCCAGCCAGGATGATATCTATGTGTCCCCGTCCCAGATCCGGAAGTTCCAGCTCCGGACGGGTGACACGATCTCGGGCATCGTCCGGCCGCCCAAGAACGGCGAAAAATATTTCGCCCTGATCAAGATCGAAGCCATCAATTTCACGGAACCGGACATCTGCATCGACCAACGCCGGAACATCCATTTCGAGAAGTTGACGCCGCTTTATCCTCACGAGATGATCAAGCTCCAGGACGGCAATCCCAAGAACCTTAACGCCCGGATCATGGAGCTGATGACGCCCATCGGCAAAGGCCAGAGAGGGCTGATTGTCTCGCCTCCGCGCGCCGGAAAAACGACCCTTCTTAAGACCATCGCCAAATCCATCGAGAAGAACCACCCTGAGATCTTCCTGATCGTCCTTCTCGTCGCCGAACGGCCCGAAGAGGTGACGGACTTCCAGCGCAGCGTCAGCGGCGAAGTTGTCGCGTCTACCTTCGACGAGCCGCCGGCGCGAAATGCGCAGGTCGCCAACATCGCTCTCGAAAAGGCGAAGCGTCTCGTCGAGTGCAAGCGAGACGTCGTCATCCTGCTCGACAGCATCACCCGCCTCGCCCGGGCGCACAACGCCATAATTCCTCCGTCGGGTAAGGTCCTGTCCGGAGGTATCGATGCCAACGCCTTGAACAAGCCCAAGAAGTTCTTCGGCTCAGCACGGAAAATTGAGGAAGGGGGAAGCTTGACCATCATCGCCACGGCCCTGATCGACACCGGGAGCCGGATGGATGAAGTCATTTTCGAAGAGTTCAAGGGAACCGGCAACATGGAGATCAACCTTGACCGCCGGCTCGTGGATAAACGCACCTTCCCGGCCATGGATATCAACCGGTCCGCGACGAGAAAAGAGGAACTGCTGATCGAGGAGAACGACCTCAACCGGATCTGGATCCTGCGGAAGGTCCTCAGCCAGCTTTCGGAGGTCGAGGCCATGGAGCTGCTGATCGATAAACTGGGAAAGACGAAGACGAACTCCGACTTCCTCAACGCGATGAGCAAAGGACTGTAATCCCCGGTTCGAAGCAGATTGGGCTCGCACCAAGGCAGGTCCGAACGGCTTTTTTTTAAAGATCGGCCGCAATCACAGCCGGGGATTTTTTTGGGGGTGGCAATCGTTTTGTCTGAGAAACCGCGTCATGACGTGAGGGGAGTTGATTTTTGGGATGGGATTCTTCATACTTAAAGAATGAGGTTTTTACGAGGTGCGAGGATAAGTTTAATGAGAATGAAAAAGATGTATTTTTTAATTCTGAGCATGGTTTTGGCCCTGGCGATTCTGCCGGCAATCTCCGGTCGGACCGCGGAGGACAAGACGACAGAAAGCGTCTGGACGAGCCAACCCCCCAAGCTCGACGGAGCGGCGAATGAATGGGAAGGGGCGGCGCTCGCCGAATGGGAAAACGGAGGAGTCCAGTATGCCTTCCGCAACGACGCCCAAAACCTGTATGTCCTGTTCCTCATAAAAAATACGAAACTCCGGAGCACGATCGAAGAGGTGGGGCTCACGCTTTACGTCGACGCCGAAGGGAACAAAAAAAAAGATTATGGTATTCATTTCCAGAAGAAACGGATCACAGCCGAAGAATTCATCGCCCTGCTCGAAAAGGATAGCGTCGTATCTGAGGACCAGAAGGCCCAGATACGCTCCAAGCCCTTTTATAATTATTACGCATCCGAAGTCGTGACCAAAAAGACCGGATTATCTCCCGTCCCTCCCGGCGTCCGGCCGGCCATGTTCAAGTATGCCTCCCAGCAAAAATCGCTCGTCTATGAATTCACCGTCCCCTTGAATCGCATCCAAGACAATGCTGCGGGCATCGGCGCTCAGCCCGGAGCGACGGTGACGATCGGCTTTGAATGGGGCGGGCCGACCGAGGGGCAGAGAAAGGCGATCGCTAAAGCCCGGGGAGAACAGGCGAATATCGCCAACGAAACAGACCTCGGTCGATCCACGGACATCACCGCCGGGGCCAGAAACATAGATCGGTTGCCGCCGAAGCATTCCTTCTGGAGTACCGTACGACTGGCCAAAGCCGGCGGGTAAGGATTGTCATAGCTCGCCTGTTTTGGCTATCTTACGCGAGATGTAACGTGTCGTCTTCTCTTTAAAGACAAATTTCTATTTTTAAGAAAAATCCAGTATCAAGTTCATGCAATATATTTGATGCAGGATTCAAGTTATTCTTCCTGGCAGTTATTTTTTTTATAGCTTCTCTGCGGAATTTGACACCCAGATCGGCAATTGTTATTCTTTGGCCAACATTAGGCCTAGCATTTCGATCCCGAAATTGAACATTAAGATAAAATTGAGTTTAAAGAGGAAGAGGATGATGCGAAAATTCGCGAGCAAAGCTATTTTGGCGGTTCTATTGGCCGCCTGCACCGTTTCTATGAACGCATCTTTGAACGAGGATTCTCATCAGAAAGCCCCGCCAGCCATAGATATTGACGCTGAAAAAGCGGCCGTCAAGGCCGTACTTGACCGATATATACAAGCTTTCCAAACAAGAAATAGGGAATGTGTGGCTGAAGTCTATGCCCACGATGAGGATCTTGTCGTCTTTGGCAGCAATCCTTTAGACCGGCGGGTAGGCTGGAAGATGACCAAGGCATATATTGATAAATATTTTGCGTCCGTTGACCGGATAGAGATAGGGCTTAAGGACCAAAGGATCAAAGTCCACAGGTCCGGAGAAGCCGCCTGGTTCTCTGAAGTATTGTCTTGGAAAGAAGTTGAAAAGGGCAAAACGTTTGCCATAGAAGGTCTGAGAATCAGCGGAGTTTTGGAGAGACGAGACGGACGTTGGGTGATCGTTCAACTGCATGCCTCTGGTCCCGAACCGAGCTCTTATTAGCCTAAAAGCAAAAATCATTAGAAAATTTGGGCTAGAATTGGGTTAATAAAAGAAACGGAATTTATAAAGCGGGCATTGCTTTATGATAGAGATAAGGCAAAATTAAGACAAGCCTGATATTATCAACACCAATATAAGCGGATTAGTTTGGACAAATGCACAATATATTGTCTTTAAATTTACAAATAACTTCGTAGTTCTCATATCTAGTTGAAAATAAATAGGATGGAGAATATTTGAATTATGCGTCGCATAAGAGTTATTATGTAAACTATTGTGATTTGGCTATAAGGCAAGAGGACGCTTTGGAAAACTCATCGTTCTCCTTTACATGCTTAAGCTATGCCTACGGTCTTATTCTTGATAAAAGCAAATAGGTCAATGAATTTTTTGTTCATTTGAATTTCTTTAAGCTCAAGAAAGAGATTCTGTTTGAAACATGAAAATATTATTGATTTGTCTTCAACTTGACCAGAAGATCTTCAAGAATGCGAATAATTTCCTGGCGGCTGACGGATTCTTTTTTGAATTCGATATGGATGCGGCAGGAACGGTCTTCCTTGGGACTATAATTGAAGACATAATATTTCGGCTTTTTCTTATCTGTCTCTTTGCCCTTAAGAAGCTTTGTCAGGTCGCGCGTATCCTCTCTTTTGAGACCGCGCTCTCTAATATTATCTATAACTGCCTTCATTTCCGCCTCATTTTTTAGTTTAGAGATCTCGATGAGAAGGCTGCGGTTTTTATCGATAGAACTCGCCTGGCACAGTTTACGGATCGGCGCCGGGATCTTACTGATATTGATGATCTCCGTGACCGTAGAGCGGGCCTTTCCAATTTTATCCGAGATTTGGGCGTGGCTGTAGCCATAGATATCTATCAGAGTTCCAAGTCCGTCTGCCTCCTCAAAAACATCAAGGTCTTTGCGCTGGAGATTCTCAATGAGCGAGATCTCCATGGCCTCATTATCGGTAACGTTCATTTCGATGCACGGAATTTCTTTAAGACCGACGTTCTTCGAGGCTACGAACCGCCGCTCGCCAGCGATGATCTCATACCGGTCTCTGCGGGGACGGACAATGATCGGCTCTAAAACACCCTTAGATTTGATGGAGGACATCAGCTCTTCGATATTCCCTAATTCACTTCGGGCCTGATGGGGATTCGGATCGATACGGTCCAGGGAGATCAATCGGACCAGAGGCGCTGCGACTTTCCTCGAGATGAATTCGACAAAATGCGTGTCATGTCGCATACCAAAATTGTCCGGAAGTCCTGAGCGCTTAGTTTTTTGCACGTTTCAATATCTCCTCGGCGACTTTTTTATATTGCAGCGCGCCGACCGAGTTGCCCGCATACGTAAAAATGGATTCCTTGTAGGCCGGGCATTCCTCGATCTTCACGCTTTTAGATATATACGTTTGGAAAACTTTTTCGCCGAAAACGCGCTGGATGCGTTCGACGACGTCCCGGGCTATATTTGTCCGGCTGTCATGGAGTGTGATCAGGATGCCAAGGATCTGCAACCTTGGATTTGCGACACGCCTTACCTTCTCGATTGTTTCAAGCAGATCGTCTGTGCCCTCGAGGGACAAGTACGAAGCTTGGATAGGAATCAAAAGATGAGAGGCAGCGACGAGCGCGTTCAGGGTAATCAAGGCCAAGGTTGGCGGCGTATCAATAAGGATGAATTCATAGCGTTCGCGGACAGATTCCAAGACGTCCTTCAACCTAAAATGCCCATCGATCTGGCCGAGGAGCGACGATTCAAGCTTAGCCATGGATACTCGAGAAATAGCGACATCCAAACCTGGAATCGTGGACTTCATGATCGCAGCTTGGATCTTTTGCTCCGGGTGCATCAGAACATCATAGAGAGATTTCTCGTTGCTGTTTGGGTCTTTAACACACGACTTTGTGCTATGAGCTTGGGAATCGGTGTCAACAAGCAATACCCGGCATCCGCTCAACGCGAGCGCGGCGGAGACATTCACGGCCGTGGTGGTCTTCCCTACTCCGCCTTTTTGATTCGTGACAGCGATGATCAAGCCCTTCTCCTTGGTTCAAATATCGCTCACAAAACTGAAAAGCAAGAATAAGATACTTAAAATACGCTGAAATTTCAAGCGTTTTAAAAGAGAAATGTCGGCCGGCCGACATAAAGAGAATTTATTTAAATATCAACGGGTTACAAGAAAAATAATCTATTAAAAGATTTTTAGAAGACGCCAATGACAACGAAGCAAAAAAAAATGAAAAATAAATATAAAGATGAAGAACTTCTTAGTGGGCCATTGTCTTTTTTAAGCCATCTTAAAGAAGCTAAATAATTTATCATTGTCATTATATTACATAATACCGATATAATGTATAGGATAAGTGATATATGAAATGTTGTTTTATTGGTTTTAAGAAGTCATGTAGACTTAATATTCGATGAAAAAGAAACTGTCAATAACATCGGTTAAAAATGGTTCTCTTCCATTTTGTGTGGCTAAAAATGACGGAGAAGGTCCGGGAATGGCCGCAGCGACCATGGAAGGTTTAGCCTTCTCGAATCGCCCTTGAGGGTAC